>Ga0207828_100034_pt1 | contig 282375 bp, 282 predicted proteins | sample TtaePargueraPR_11_FD_187276 | JGI IMG/M metagenome (GOLD analysis project Ga0207828, IMG submission 187276) | Aerobic enrichment media microbial communities from Bioluminiscent Bay, La Parguera, Puerto Rico - Tt and P2 (3) (SPAdes) | ecosystem: Environmental > Aquatic > Marine > Unclassified ...
TCCCCCCGCCGAGCGGCGGCTGGTTCACGTTTGAGCCGGGCGGCAATGTGGCGGATGCGGATCGGGACATTCTGACCGCCCGACTGGCCCGGGCCGCAAGCATTCTGCAGGGGCATTTTGACCGGTCCAATTTCGCGGTCGAGATGCATCAGGCGTTTCTTGATCTGGTGACGGCGGGGACGGCGTGCCTTCGGCTTGAAGCGGATGATTTCCTGAGCCCGTCAGCCTTCCGGTTTACGGCGGTGCCGCTTCGAGACGTGGCGTTCGAGGAACGCAGTGACGGCAGAATGGATGCGGTGTTTCGCAAGCTGTCGCTGAGCCGGGACGAGATTGCAAGGCAATGGCCGGAGGCGCGGTTGCCGGATAAGGATCGGGGCACGGATCGGGATGCGGGGGAGACCCCGAAACGATACGCGGTGGTCGAGGCGGTTTTGCCCGATCCGGGGATTTCGGGGGGCTATCAGCTTTGCGTGTTTTTTGAGGAGGACGGGCGGGTTTCGGGTGGTCTGGCGGGTGAAGATGGGGTGATCCATCGGGACCGGTTTGACGTGTCGCCCTATATCGCGTTTCGGTGGATGAAGGCACCGGGCGAGGTTTATGGCAGGTCGCCAGTGATGAAGGCGCTGCCGGATATCAAGACCGCGAACAAGGTGGTCGAGCTGGTGCTTAAAAACGCATCCATCGCGGTGACCGGCATCTGGCAGGCCGATGATGACGGGGTTTTGAACCCGGCGGCGATCCGGCTGGTGCCCGGCAGCATCATCCCGAAGGCGGTGGGCTCGGCGGGGTTAACGCCGCTTGATGCGCCGGGGCGGTTTGATGTTTCCGATCTGGTGCTGTCCGATTTGCGTGATCGCATCCGGCGGTGCCTTTTGGCCGACCGGCTGGGGCAAAGTGACCAGCCCGGCATGACCGCGACCGAGGTTCTGGAACGGGCATCGGAAAATGCCCGGTTGCTGGGGGCGACTTATGGGCGGTTGCAGGCGGAACTGCTTTATCCGCTTATTCGCCGTGCGATCCATATTCTGGTGCGGCGCGGCGAGCTTCCCGATATGCCCCTTGATGGTGATGTCGTGCAGTTGCGCCATAGCGCGCCGCTGGCGCAGTTGCCCAAACGGGTACAGGCCGGGCAGGCGATGGATTGGTTATCACGTATTGCGACGCTGGGGCCGGAAGCCTTGGGTGAGGTCGATATGCCGCACATGGTCCGCTGGCTTGCCGATCAGTTTGGCGTGCCGGACCATTTGCTCAGGCCGATGATGCCGGTTTTGCCGCCGGTCGAGCCATCACTTGAGGCGGGCGTGATGGAGGATGCGGTATGAGTGGCTGGGACTGGTTTGACGGCTTGGTCGCCGCCGCCGACGAAACCGAAGAGGTGGATCGGGTTTATTGGCAGCAATGTTTTGGCACGAGTGCGGGGCAGAAGGTTTTGACGGAGCTTGAACGCAGCATCCTTCGAACCGCGCTTGGCCCGCAAAGCCCGGATCGGGCGATCTGGATGCGGGAAGGGCAGCGGGCGCTTGTTTTGCAGATGACGCGGCTTGCAAGGGGCAGCGTAAACGGAGGCGCGGCGGATAAAGGGTGAGGTTGCTCTTTCTGTTGGTGGTTCCAGCGGTGCCTTTGCCTGTGAAGGTAGAGTGGGTGGTGTGCTTGATGCCAGTTTGGTGCATGCGGCACGATGGACTCCCGCCTTCGCGGGAGTGACGGAGAGGGTTGGTCGCGACTATTCGTTCCAGTCGTCATTCCCGCGAACGCGGGCATCCAGACTGCGGTGCCGCATCCGCAATTTTGGCGGGGAGGGTGCGGTGCTTAAGGCCGCGGGTGCGGTCCGAGCTTGCAAGAGGCAGCGTAAACGAAGGCGTAGCGGATGGGGGCGAGGTGCCCCCCTTTTCTGTTGTTGGTCCTGGGGTGCTTCTGCCTGCGAAGGTGGGTTAGGTAGAGCGTTTGATGTGAGTTTGGAGCTTGCGGCGCGATGGACTCCCGCGTTCGCGGGAGTGACGGGGAGAGTGGAGTGACCTTTGCCTTCAGCCGTCATGCCCGCGAACGCGGGCATCCAGACTTGGTGCCGCATCGACGATGGGGAGTGTGCGGCGCGAGGGAGTGACGGCGTCATTTGCCTGACCGTCCAGACCTTGCTGCCCCGCGCAGTGTTAATCAGGAAAAAACGTTATTTCATGAACAGCAATCCGGCAGCGAAGCGGCTGCGCGGAGAGGGGAGAGTGTATCATGACGATTGAGCAGAACCTGACGCGGCCAGAAGCCGGGCATGGAGCAGAGGGTAATCTGTTGCGCCCGGCTGATGCGGCGGGTGGCGTGACGGAGGTGTTGGAAAATGTGGAAAGTGGCGCGGAAGATGTGGTTTCCGATGCTGGTGTCTTGCCGGAAGGCGAGGCTGGGGCCGGTGAAGCCATCGCGGCCCTTGATCCGGCCAGCATTCCCGAAACGCCTGAGGGATATGAGATTACCGTTGATGAAGTCTTGGGCGTGGTTGATCCGGCGGTGAACGCGCGGTTGCATGAAGCGGGATTTACCGGTGCGCAGGCGCAGCTTGTTTATGATCTGGCGGCCGAGGTGATCGGGCCGTTAATTGGCGAGGTCGAGGTCGCAGGCAAACGTGCCACGGATCGGGCAGCACTGGCGGCCGAGTTTGGCGGGGTGGAGAACTGGAAGCGATTGGCCCCCCGGATTGAAAAATGGGGGCGCGAGAACCTGCCCGACGCGGCGTTTGAGGTTCTGTGTCAAACGGCAGACGGGGTGCGCAGCATTCATCGGTTGATGAGCGGCGGTGCGGAGCCGGGATTGAGTGCCGGACGGCCAAGCGATGCGACGGGGGATCTACGCAGTGATATCCGGGCCAAAATGAATGATCCGCGATACTGGCGCGACCGTGATCCGGCGATTGTCGCCGAGGTGCAGGCAGGTTTTGACCGCCTGCATGGCATTTCCTAGTTCACCTGATAGCGGCCATCGGTTTTCTGGACTTCGGGGGGGATGCGGGTGCGCTCGAAGGCTGCGTAAACGTCATAAAGGCCCGGCGCCGGGACGCTGGCAAAGGCGTCTTCGGTGAGGGTCACGGCATCATCCATGTTCTGGCGTTTTTCGAAGATATGGACCGGCACCTGGGCCTGACCGGCGCGAAGGGCGGTATCGATCAGCATATAGACCGGCTCGATATCGCCGTTTTCAAGGGCGATGCCGCCCGTGCCCTCGCAATTGCCGCGAAGGGCGGGTTGGCCGGTTTGGGCCTGTTGCTCGATATCCTCTGGCGTGCCCGATGTGAGTGGGGTCAGGGCGATTTCAAGGTGATACGGGCTGTTGGGGGAGAGGTCGTCGCGCGTGACATGGTAAACGCCAAGATCGGCAGCATTGCCGATGGTGGCGCTATCGGCACCGGTGGAGTTTCCATCGCCGTCACTGGCGTGGGTAATGGCATCAGCATCACAGAAATTATAGCGGGTAAACAGGCGGTAACGGTTGTTTGCCTTGAGCCAGACTTCGATATCGCGATCGGCATTGAAGACGCGCACGAAAACCGGTGCGCCAATTGCCAGATCGGCGTTGGACAGTTCGGCTTCAAGATCGGGCAGAACCCGGTTGCGGATATTTTCCGCGCCAAACCCGGCAAGGGCCGAAACCCGGCTGGTGAAATCATTGAAATAGCCGGGAACAGGGGTATAGGGCAGCAGGGTATAACCCGCTGCCCCAATCCCGATCAGGGCGATGGTGGCAAACAGTTTTGCGCGCAACGCAAACTCCAGATCATCAATTTTGCAACAGGTCCGGCCAAACCGGACAGGTGTTCGAAACCGGCCGAGCAGGCGGGGTTCCGAACGACAACACCAAACCACTCAACCATGACCGCAAGATGACCGGTTCGGGGTGCAAATAAGGCGGAATTGCCTGATTTGCCGCGCTGTCGGGCTGTTTCATCGCCGCTGTGGTCGGAAAATTGTTTTAGGGCAGAAGGATACAAAACCAATGAGCGTGACAATCGATAAAAGCTTTGTCGATCATTTCCAGGCCGATGTGCATCAGGCCTATCAGCGGATGGGATCGAAGCTTCGCAATACGGTGCGGGTCAAAAACAGTGTGAAGGGGGCCAGCACGGTTTTTCAGAAAGTCGGCAAGGGCACGGCCACCACCAAGGCCCGCCATGGCAAGGTGCCGGTGATGAATGCCGAACATGAGGCGGTGCGCTGTGACCTTCGCGATTATTATGCCGGTGACTGGGTCGATGCACTCGACGAGCTTAAGACCAATCACGATGAGAAGATGGTTCTGGCCAATGCTGGTGCCTATGCGCTGGGGCGCAAGACAGATGATCTGATCATCAATGCGTTGGCAAGCGGCGAGGAGCTTATTGATCACAATGATACAGGGCTTGCGCTTGGCAAGGTGATGGCGGCCTTTGAAGGCATGGGCAACCGCGATGTGCCTGATGACGGGCAGCGTTATGCGATTGTCGGCTGGAAGCAGTGGTCCGAATTGCTGCAGATCCCGGAATTTTCCAATGCCGATTATGTTGGTGATGATGATCTGCCGTGGAAGGGAACGCAGGCCAAACGGTGGCTTGGTACGCTGTGGATGCCGCATTCGGGGCTTCCGGTGGCGGACGGCATCCGGTCGTGCTTCTGGTATCACAGAACCGCCATTGGCCATGCGATTGGTGCCGATGTGCAGTCCGACATTACCTGGCACGGCGATCATGCCGCACATTTCGTCAACAATTCCATGAGCCAGGGGGCGGTGCTTGTTGATGATGCCGGGGTGAGCTGCATCCGGGCCAAAGAGTAAGCCTCGGCTTTTGAAGATTTTTCATACAGATAACGGAGACCAAAATGGCAGAAGGTTTTAAAGCCAGAAACCTCAGTGTTCTGGCCTATGCCAACGGCTTTACGCTTTGGCATTACATCACCCCGGATTTCGCCGCCGATGTCGATACGGCGGGTTACTTTGCCGATGCGCGCGACATGCTGCGGGTTGGTGACATCATCATCGCCAATACCAACCGTGATGCCACCATGTCAGGCGGGCTGTTCGTCGTGGCGAGTTCGGGGGCTTTGGGCGTTGATGTCCGCGATATGACGGCGATTGGCGGTTCGAATACGGACTGATCCGGGCCGCTCCGCCCGGCTTTGGCGGTTTTACCAACAGATTTTTACCTTTTCCCTCGACCCGTTTCTGCCCCGGCAGGAGCGGTTTTTTTATGTCCAACATTTTATGTCCAACAAAGGAGAATGCCCATGCAGGGTTCCAAACCAGTTGAATGCGAAGTTCTTAACGTTATCCAGGCGGCGGGTATCTGGCCGGACTGCGATGACAAAACGCAGCTTTTGCAGGCGATTCAAATTTTAAGCGGTGGTTCGGGCGTTAGCGGTATTGCCGCAGCGGCCGGATACTTTTCGATGATGGGGCAGATTTCGGCTTCGGGCGAGACGACCCTGAATATTCCGGAAGGTTCGGTCAATATCGGTGGCACTGGCAAAGGCTTCGTGATTGTCGCCCAGCCGGAATTCGACGTTTCGGATATGGCCAACAGTGACGGTTCGTTCGAAGGGCTGTCACTTGGCGATGATATTTACATCTATGCGGTCGACAGCGGCGTTACCGAAGCAAAGCTGATCGCCAGCAAAAATGCTGACATCCCCGATGGCTATGATGCGGTAAACAGCCGCAAGATTGGCGGTTTCCACTATGGGCGCGTGCGTCCGATCGCCAATCGTTACGATACGGATTATGTCCCGACGGTGCAGATCGTGCCCAACAGCGTATGGGACCTTCAGCATCGCCCGACCTGTGATCCGACCGGCATGGTCGAAATCGTGCCGGGCGGGTTCTGGGCCGATATTTATCTTAACTCCGAAGGTGGCGGCACCTGGCCGGAAAATATTCCGGTGAGCCGTTATGGGCAAAGCCTTATTCGAAATAATGTCTATGCGCGGTCTGATTTCCATCTGCTTCTTCGCAACGCGGGCAAACGTCTACCGATGGTCGAGGAGTTTCTGACGTACGCAGAAGGTTCTCCGGCAGGGCAGGATAATAATAACGACTGTGCATGGGCTGCAAATACGAACACCGGTTCGGTGCCTTCGGGAGCTGTGGCAAAAGCTGTGTCGATGTTCAATGTGGTGGACGCTGTTGGCAACCTTTGGGACTACATTGGCGAGCACTCCGACTGGGGCGATACCCTTAGAAAAGACTTTACGGTGGTAGACGTCGGTATAGATGCCAGCATTTCTCGCGGGGCTATGGACCATGCTGAATGGCGAAGCTTTGCTGGCGGGGGCGTTTGGAACTATGGCAATGAAGCCGGTTCTCGTTGTTTGCATTCCGGTTCAAAACCCTGGTTCACCAACGGTGTTGTCGGTTTGCGCGGCGTCTGTAACGCTCTGTAATCTATTCGATCACGGACTTATATCCGTCTGAATTTTCCCTCGACCCGGCAGCATCCCGCTGCCGGGTTTTTTTATGGCCAAAACGGAGAATATCCATGCAGTGTAATACACCGGTTGCCAGCGAAGTTCTGAACGTTGTTCTGGCGGCCAATATCGCGCCGGATCGTCAGGATGACACCCAGCTTTTGCAGGCGATCAATGCCCTGATTGCCAATGGTGGTTCGGGTGGCAATGGCGGCGGTTCCGGTGCCGAAATCGGCTCTGTCACCGCCTTTGCCATGCCGACCCCGCCGGAAGGCTGGCTGGTTTGTGACGGTTCGGCGGTTTCGCGGACCGATTATGCCGATCTTTATGCCGTGATTGGTACGGTTTGGGGGGATGGTGACCAGATTGCCACCTTTAACCTGCCCGACCTTCGTGGGGAATTCATTCGCGGTTTTGATGCCGGTCGGGGTGTGGATGATGGGCGTGGGTTTGCGTCGGGTCAGCTTGATCAGATGCAGCAGATAACGGGCAGTATTGGCGCAGTCAGCCGTTTCAACTCTCCCGAAGGAGTGTTCAGCTATAGCACTCAGAGTGGAACCACCGATGCGACTTCCGGAATTACCAATCAGGATCGGCTTTTGTTTGACAGCGCAGATTCACCAGATGCTCGTGTTGGCTCCGAAACCCGTCCGCGTAACATCGCCATGACCTATGCGATCAAGGCGTTTTATCCGGTGGCGGCTTCGGCCTGATATCTGACGGATGAATGATGGGCGGGGTTCGGGGTTCCGGGCCCCGCTTTTACCTGTTGCACGAAGGACTGGATTCCCGCCTGCGCGGGAATGACGGCAGGGGAAAGGAGCCTTTTCTCGTCACTCCCGCGAAAGCGGGAGTTCATCGTGCCGCATCCTTAAAACCGGCGATGAGCCCGCGGTCCGATGGTTTTACTGTGCCCCTTTTTCCGCCAGATATTTGGTGACCTGGGCGGCGGTGCGGGCGCGTTGTTCGTAGGTGACGGAGGGGGCGGCGACTTCGATCCAGGTTTTGGCTTCGACATGATCGCGCGCAGCCGCGATGGAAAGATAATACCAGGCAAGTTCGAGGTCTTCGGTGGTGTATTCGCCGTAATAATGCATCCGGCCCATGGCGGCAAAACCGTTGGTATCGTCAAGTTCGACGGCCTTCTGATACCAGACAATTGCGCCTGCCGGGTCTTCGGGGCCGCCGATGCCGTATTCGAGGAAATGGCCGTAATAGTAAGGGGCGTCGGGATCGCCGTTTTCAGCGGCAAGCTTCATCCATTTCCGGGCCAGCACCGGATCGGGTTCGATGCCCTCGGCCCCGGACTGGTAGATGGCGGAAAGGTTGTATTGGGCGTAGGCGTCGCCGTTGGAGGCGGCCTTTTCATACCATTCACGTGCGCGGGGGAGGCTGACATCAACGCCGATGCCATGCAGATAGCAATCGGCCAGATTGACCATCGCAGACACATCGCCCAGATCGGCGGCGCGTCGATAGTGATAGGCGGCTTCGGTGGCGTCGGGTGCGACGCCCAACCCGTTGAGATACATGACGCCAATCAGGTTGATCGCGCCGGGATGGTTATGAGCAGCCGCCTTGCGGGCCAGTTCCATCGCGCGGGTGAAATCCTGCGGCACGCCATTGCCATGATAGGCGGCCAGCGCATCGGCAAAGAGCGGTTCGGTATCGGGTGCCAGGGCGGTCATCGCCGGTTCGGATGCGGGAGCCGGGGCAGGAGCAGGAGCGGCAATAGGAGCCGGTTCGATCACGATGGATCTGGAGGATGTAAAGCGTTCGGTTATCGTGCCGTTGGCATCCATGGTGCGGTTGGTGAAGGGGCAGGGTTCTGATGCCGGGTAGGTCGTAATGGCATCGCCGTCGGCCAGAACCGCGATGGCCGGGGCGTAACCCTGTTTGGCAGCGCAATTGTACCAGCCTTCGGCTTCTTCGAAGGCATCAAAGAAAAGGAATTGTCCTTCGAGATATTCGGCCAGAGCGAACTGTGCGGCCGGATCACCATTCATGGCGCGGGCGCGCAGGGCGTCTTCATCGCCGTCATGGCTGTTTGCGGTGTCGGAAGTGTCTGGTGCGTTTTGCTTCTGGTCGGCGGTGTAACCGGCCCCGGTGTAATAGCATTCGCCGGTTTCGCTGATATCGAAATTGGCGTTGATGTTTTGCAGCTGATCAATGGCGGGCTGGTCACCCTGCAGGGCAGCACATTCAAGCAAGCGGGTGATGGTGAAGTGTTCATCATCGTCAATGTGGCCGTCCTCGGCATAGTCATAGGACAGTATGGCGCCCAGTATGCGTTGGGCCTCGGCATCGCCTGCGTAGGACTTGCGCCAGTATTCCCGGATCAGGGGATCGTCATCGGTGTTCTGGGCGATTTCCGCAGGGGTGGTCAGTGTTGGTGTGGCGAAGGACGCCAAGGCCGGGGCCATTGCAGACAGGCCCAAAGTGCCCGCGAAAACAAGTGATGCGACATACGGGAACCGGGACATTGGTGCTCCATTCAAATTGCCCGGCCCTGTCACGGTCGGTTGAGACGGATTTTGACAATATTTCAACGATATCGGCAACCGGGAATTGAAGGGAAAGCGATATGGCACTGAGCGACATCGCACTTTGTGCGCGCGCATTGGTGATGATCGGGGCGGCACCGATTGTTTCGTTCGAGGATGACACCGCCGAGGCCGAGGTGGCGGGGATGCTGTATCCGGCCATTCGCGACGGGATGCTGGCGGCGTATCCGTGGCGGTTTGCCGCGCGTGGGGCGTGGCTGGCGCGGATGGAAAGTGAGGATGCGACCGGTTCGGGTGACGGGATGTTTGTCCTGCCGGGTGATTTTATCCGGCTGCTGTCGCTTGAAAGTGACGGGGGTGCGGTGCCGGAATTTGAGTTGGTGCAGGGGGCTGTGACGTGTGCGGCGGATCGGGCGTACTTACGCTATATCGGGCGAATGGCGGAGGGGGCGTTTCCCGCCTTTTTCGATCTGGCGCTGATCACGCGGCTGGCGGCGGAGTTTTGTGTGCCGCTGACCGAAAGTACGTCGCGGGCGGAGTATCTGTTTAAACGCGCCGAGGACCAGTTTCGCAGCGCGCGGCTGGCCGATGCGCAGCAATCAACCCCGCGCGCGATTGGGGATTTTATCCTGATCGGGGCGCGGGGATAGGGGTTTTGGGATTGACCGGAGGTGATGGTTATGGCGCGCAGGGTACTGGAAAAGACGACATTTTCGACCGGTGAACTGGCGCCGGAATTGTGGGGGCGATCAGACCTTAATGCCTATGGCAATGGGGCGGCGCGGTTGCGCAATGTGTTCATTGAACCGAGCGGCGGGGTGCGGCGCAGGCCGGGTATTGCGTTGATTGATGCGGTGTCCGGCCCGGTGCGGTTGATCCCGTTCGAGTTCAATACCGAGCAGACCTATCTGATGGTGTTTGGGGATTACGAGGGGACGGTTTATCGCGATGGGGTGGCGATTGTCGGGTTTGAGACGCCGTTCGGGGTGGCACATCATGCGCTTCTGAACTGGACGCAAAGTGCCGATACGCTGCTTGTCACCCATCCGGAGGTCGAGCCGATGCGCCTGACGCGCAAGGGGTCAGACGACGGGGCGGGGACGTGGGAGCTGACCAATTGGGCGTGGCGGGAAACGGCGGTGAAGCGGTTTCAGCCATACTATAAATTCGGGGATCCGGCGGTTTCGATCACGCCATCGGGCACAGGTGGCGCTGGTGGTACGATCAGCATCACGGCCAGTTCGGCGCTTTTTGAGGCCGGGCATGTCGGGACGCGCTGGCGCATTCAGGGGATCGAGGCGCAGATTGCCGGGGTTTCGAGTGCGACACTGGCGACGATTGCGTTGAAAGAGGTGCTTCCGAATGCCAGCACGACACAGGATTTTGAGGAACAGGTTTTTTCGCCGGTTCGTGGCTGGCCGCGCAGCGTGACCTTTCATCAGGACCGGATGGTGATTGGCGGATCGCGGGATTTGCCCAACCGGTTGTGGATGTCGAAATCGGGCGACCTGTTCAATTTCGATCTGGGCGAGGGACTGGATGACGAGGCGATTGAATTTGCCCTGCTGGCCGATCAGGTCAATGCGATTACGGGTATTTTCGCAGGCCGCCATTTGCAGGTTTTCACCAGCGGATCGGAATGGATGGTGACGGGCGACCCGTTGACGCCAGCCAATATTCAGGTCACGCGCCAGACCCGGATCGGCAGCCGGGCGGATCGCACGGTGCCGCTGGTCAATGTCGATGGCGCAACGATCTTTGCCGCGCGCAGCGGCCGGGAATTGCGTGAATTCCTGTTTACCGATGTCGAGCAGGCCTATGGGGCGGCGGATTTGGCCCTTTTATCGCGCCATCTGGTGCAGGGCCCGGTTGATCAGGCGTTTGATGCGGATCGCAGGCTTTTGCATGTGGTGATGGGCGATGGCAGCCTTGGCACCTTAACGCTTTATCGCAGCGAGGCGATTACCGCCTGGTCGGCGCAAAGTGTTGAGGGTGCGGCATTTCGCGCCGTCGCGGTGGCGGGCGGGCAGGTTTACCTTTGCCTTGAGCGGGACGGGCAATTTTACCTTGGCCGGTTTGATGACGCCTGCGGGCTTGATCTTTCGATCACCGCACAAGTGGCCGATGGGGAAAGCCCGCGCCACCATTGGGGCGGGCTGGATGATCTGGAAAATGTCACCCTGGCCGTGTGGGCCGATGGTCGGCTTTATCGCGATATCACGGTATCGGGCGGCACGATCAGCTTGGTCGACGCGGTTTCAACGGTCGTTGCCGGATTGCCGTTTACTCATGAAATTGCTGCTTTGCCACCGGCCGGATCGGATGGCACGCGGGCACATGGGGGCAATGCGCTGCGGCTTGTGTCGGTGACATTCCGGGTGCAGCAGACCGAACAGTTACGTGTTGATACCGGGCGGGGATTGCGCGATGTGACGCTGGGTAGAGGACGGAGCGAGGACGCGGCCTATAGCGGTGATGTCAGTTTGCGGGCGCTTGGCTGGCGGCGCGGCAGTGCCGGGCGGGACAATGATGGATTATGGCGGATCGCCGGGGATTTTCCCCGGCCTTTTTTATTGCTGGGGGTCGCCAGCGAATTGGGGGTGAATGACTGATGGGCGCGTTTGCATCCTATGCACCAATGGCACTTTCTGCCCTGCAAACCGGGCAGCAGATTTCATCAAACCGGGCGGATCAGAAAAGCCGAGCGGCCCAGACCGAAGCCAACCGGCAGGCCGATATTGCCAGCATCAATGCCAGCGAGGCCGAACGGGCACGCGAACGGGCGGAGGAATTGCGCATCCGGCAGGCACGGTTACGCGCACGGCAAGGGGCGGCGGGCCTGCAAAGCGGGGGCACCGGATCGGCCAGTGCGGTTCTGGCCGGGCTTGAGAAGCAGGCGTTGTCAGATACGCGGACCGATGCGGATGCGGCGGCGCGCAAGCGGGCGGAGGTCAACCGGCAGGCAAGTTGGCGTGAAACATCGCTTTTGCGATCCTCGCAGGATGACACGGTGGCCCGGCTGAATGCGTGGTTTGCCCGTCGGGATGGGTGGTGAGGGCTTAAGGGGTTTGTGGGGGGTATTGAGTGTGCGGCACTGTTTACTGGATTCCCGCGTTCGCGGGAATGACGGGGTTGGGGTAGGGCCTTTCCACCCGTTCGTCACTCCCGCGAAAGCGGGAGTCCATCGGGCTTGCGGGTTCGGTGGCTGGTTTTGAGTATGCGGCGCGGCTGATCTGGATTCCCGCGTTCGCGAGAATGACGGGGGTTTTGGGGTAGGGCCTTTCCACCCGTTCGTCACTCCCGCGACGGCGGGAGTCCAGGGCGGCAGGTTCGGTTTCGGGTTTTTAGGGGGATGAGATGGGCATGGTATTCAAGGCTGCTGGCGGGGCGGGTGTCGGGTTTACCGGCGATGGGGAACGCACGGTTTTTCCGTTTCAGTTTGCGGTTTTTGGTGGTGATGATGTGGCGGTGCGCGTTGATGGAAAGCCGGTCACGACCGGGTTTCATGTGGCGTTAAATGACGCCGAAGAAGCGCCCGGTGGCGAGGTGATTTTCGAGGTTGCGCCAAAGGTTGGGGCCGCGATTTCGATCAGTCGGCATTTGCGGTTACGACGCTTAAGTGCCTATGGCAGCTCGGTATCGCCCCGCGGTGATGCGGTGGATCGGGATCTGGATTATCTGACCGCCGCCCTTGGCGATATTGATCGGGCGATGGTGGGTAGTTTGCGGCTTGATCCCGCCGATCAGGGCAAGGGTGATCTGGCATTGCCGCGGATGGCACCCGGTCGGGTCCTGATGTGGAACGATCAGGGCGACGGGCTGGCGAACGGGGCGGATGCAGGCGCAATTGCTTCTGCGGGGTTGCATGGTGCGATGGCGCAGGATGCAGCGAACCGGGCGGAGGCCGCCGGAACGCGGGCGGAAACCGCGCTTGCCGGGTTTCAGAAGCAGATGGCGGGGGCGGCGTTTGACCTTGATCTGCGGGCGCAAAACGTAACGCTTTGGCAGGATGAACGCCGCATGCCGGTGATGGATGCGCCGGGCGACCGGATCATGGATATCCGCGAGACGGGGTCGCTGGTGCGGTTATCGAATGGCGGGCGGTTGAGCCTTCCGGGGGTGAGTGCCGCGCGCAACGGGGTGCGATACCGCGTGGTCAATGGCGATGGCACGATGGTCGATATCGCGGCGGCCAGCGGGGATCAGATTGTGCCGCTGGATGGCGGGGGCGTGCGCAGTGTTCATGCCCTGCCGATCCGGGGGGATTGCGTTGATCTGATCTGTGATGGGACGCGGTGGTTTGCCGCATCAATCCGCGAGGGCGGGCCGGTGGTGAAGCTTTTGCGGACCAATGCGCAGGATATTCCGGCGGGTGGTTATTTCATCGTCGAATGGGATCAGGTGGCGGAGGATAGCCACGGGCTTTATGACGCCGCCCTGCATGGCATCGGAAATCTTGCGCCCGGTTTTTATCATGTCGATGCCGGGGTGAATTTCGCCATCGGGGATACGGCGGTCGCGGTTAGTGCCTATGTCGAGCGCCTAGGGGCGGCGGGATGGAGCACGCATTTGCAGGCGTCCGATATTGTCGGGTCGGGGAGCAATGCGACGCAGAGTGTGCGGGTGAGTGGCATCGCCCGGATCGGGATTGGGAGCGATAATGCGCTTCGGCTGCGGGTGCGCCATTCGGACAGTGTGACGCGCCAGATCGCGGCGGGGGCGGTGATGAGCTGGTTTCATCTGCATCGGATTGGCGGGTAGGTTTTGAGGCTTTGGCACGGCTGAACTGGATTCCCGCGTGCGCGGGAATGACGGTTTATTGAGATGAGGCTTTTCCGCCTGTTCGTCACTCCCGCGCAGGCGGGAGTCCATCGGGCGGCAGGCTCGGTCGTCGATCCAAAGACATTTCATCATGCAAGAACGGAGAATGCAAAATGGGCATGCGATATGCGCCATTGGAAAGCTGTCTGCGCGTGACGCGGGCGAGCCCCAAGATCGTGCGCGGGGCGGACGGGGTTTTGGCCACGATTGGGGCCGATATTCCCGGCCATGATCATGATGCGCTGGGCCGGGCGAAGGGGCTTTTGATCGAGGGGGCGGCGAGCAATCTGCTGCGCTATTCCACCGCGTTTGCCAATCCGCTTTGGGAAAAGGATGCGGGGGTGGTTGTGACGACGTCTGCGGTTGCGGCCCTGGATGGGAGTATCACGGCCACACGCCTTGACCTTCCGGGCGGCACGGCGGGGCTTTATCAGCGGGTCGATGATCTGATCGTGGGCGAGGTTTACAGCTTTGGCATATGGGCGCGGGCGGTTTCGGGTACGGCCGAGATTACGCTGGGCGGGGTGAATGGGGCGTCAAACCATGCGGTGAGCCTTGATGAAAGCTGGCAACGGGTGGGCTTTGCGGAAACCGCATCGGGCAGCATCCGATATCCGAAAATCAGCACCGCGATTTCGGGCAATCCAGCATCGATCCTGATCTGGAATGCGCAGCTTGAGGCCGGGCCGGTTTTGACCAGCGATCTGATCAGCAATGGCATTCCGGCGGCACGGGCGATGGATGATGTGATGCTGGAGCCGGGCGACTGGTTCCGTGGGGTAACCGGGCGGGGGACGTTTGTGTTTGATCTGGAATTGCCTGCTGCCTGGGATGGTATCTGGCGGATCGTGCAGATGCATTCGGGGAACCTTAACGATGATCATCTTGATCTTGGTTATGACAGTGCAGCGGATCAGTTGCGGATTTCATTGCGCAAGGGTGGCGCGCCGATCATCACCCAGTCGCTTTATGGCGGGCTTGCACCCGGAACGCGCAGGCGGATCGTGCTGGCGTGGGCGGATGATGGGGTGGCGGTCGCCAAGGACGGGGCGGTTTTGAAATCGCCGGGCGGCTTTGCCATGCCGCGCAGTTTCAACGCGATCCGGCTGGGGAGTTATGCCGGGCAAAGCGGGGCCTTAAACGGGCATTTGCGCGGGGTTTCCTACTGGCCAGAACGGTTGGGGGATGATCGGTTGATTGCCCTTTCGGCAAATTCGGGAAATTAACCCCATGGAAGCCAAATCGGGAACGGAGGAGAGGATGGAGGAACTTGATACGGTGCGGGCGGAGTTTTTGCAAAGCCTGCCCGGCGATATCAACCGGGCGCGCAATGCCTATCGCCGGATGGCGCAGGCCGCAGCCCTCAAGATGGATGCCAAAAGCTTTGCCGCGCATCAGACGGCGTGCAAGGCGGGGCTTTCGCATCTTGAAGGGCTGATCAAAATACTTCGCTGGGCGTCCGGCCCGGATGGGGCGGCGGAAAATGACAAGGCAAAGTCGCCCGCGATGCAGGAGGCGGAGATCAGGAAGCTGATTGCCGAGGCACGGGGGGCGTTGGCGGGGAATGAGGGTTAGGGGCAGGTGATACCGCAATCCTAAATCGATATTGACGGTTGGATCGTTACGTATATCAATATTCTGATGTAACTGTTTTTCGGGGAAATTCAACGCACAGTGGCGTTGGTCGCGTTGCGATTGCGGGGGTATCGAATGCTTAAACCGGTTTTTGCCATCCTGTCGATGGCGGGGGTTCTTGCGCTGGGCGGTTGCGAAACGACAGTGAATGACGCGTATCAAAGCCTGTCATCGGAAATCATCCTGCGGGGGACCAACCCCTATATCGAGGCCCCGGTCCTGAAAGACCTTGAGGACAGGATCAGGACCATTGCGCTGGCGCCAAATCTGGACGGGCCGTTTTACAGCACGACGTTCAATCCGCGAAATGATGCGATCCTTGCCAATTTTGACGAGATGTTCAGCAAGGACGTCATGATGGAGGATATCACCCTTGCGCGCGCGGGGTTCGATGCGGCGGCTGCGGCGCGTTATCCGGTAACGGGAACGCAAACCGGCTGCGCGATTACCGATCGCAGCGGTTACTTTGTGAATGGCGAGGGGGAACCGAACCGGTTTGACTGGGAATTTGTCAAAGGCGATTGCGCGGACGGGATTGCGCATGGGGTGGGTGAAGCCAGGGCATCCGGTGCGGAGGCACGGTTTATCGGGCGTTTCGATCAGGGGGTGATGCTTGAAGGCGTGTTCACCATGGTTCAGAAAGACGGTGACCGGGTGATCCAGATTGGCGGAGTTTCGGCACAAAACCGTATTGCGCGGTTGCTGAACACGGAATTCCGAGCAAACGGCTTTCAGTGGCACCGCTATGGCGATTTTGACAATGACGGAAAATTCAGCGGTTTCGGGGCAAATATCTGGAACTACACCAATATGATGCTGGTGAAGGCAGTCGGTCATTTCGCGGATGGAAAGCTCAACGGATTTGCCGCCCAGCAGGACAAGCGGAAGGTTGGCGAGGCAGAGGTATGGGCGGTCTGGATCGGGACCTATGCTGACGATAAAATGGACGGCGTGGGGGCATGGACCAACGGGCTTTCGGATCTGGCTGTCGGGGAATGGAAAGACGGCAAGCAGAACGGCGTCGCCTTTGGGCAATATGCGTCCTATCTTGATAGCTATCACGAATTCTATGCTGGCCGGTATGTGGATGGCAAAAGACATGGCCCGTTCAAGGTGCTGGGCCAGAATGCCTTTGTCGATGACGGTTATACGGTCGAAAACTATAACCATGGCGAGTTTGTTGATGATTCCGACGATGGTCTTGATTTCGGGCAGGTCTTTGCCCTTGCCGCCGGGACGGCGGTGATCGGATCATCAAACATTTCCGATATGTCCAAGGTCGAGATCGGCGGGGCCTTTGCCGCCGATGTCCTCGGCGGTGGCGGCAATAGTGGCAATCTGCAAAGCCTGCAGCAGAATTATCAGTTGCAGCAGCAAAACGGCCAGACGGGCGGTGTTGCACAGGTGGCAGCGGGTACCGGCATGCAGGCGGGTGGGGGGCTTAAGACCTATAAGGCGACCATTACCTGCGAGCAAACCGGCGTCACATCGCAGATCGATGTGCCTTATCGCACGGAACAATGCCGGATTGCGGCGGTGGATTTTGCCACGACCTATTCCTGTAACAAGCTTGATCAGGAACGGGTGACACGCAATTGCCAGTCGGCGTGTGGTCACCCGCAGTGCCTTGAGCAGTAAGGCAAAGCCGGGGATGCAGATTTGACGGGGTCGGCGGCCAGAGGTTGTGCGGTGAGATCGGTGTGTGTGGCACGGCTGACTGGATTCCCGCGTTCGCGGGAATGACGGTTTTTGGGGGAGGTAAGGCCTTTCCATCCTTTCGTCACTCCCGCGAAGGCGGGAGTCCATGGGGCTGCGGGCTCGGTTGCTGGTTTTGTTATCCGGTTATTTGCCATTTGGCATAAAAATGCTATATTGATGCCAAATGGAGGTGTGCGATGGAATTCGCGATTGTGGAGCCGACCGGGGCGCGGCCGGATCGGGCGGTGATTACCGAGGATGAGGCGGCGGCGCTGGCGCGGGCCACGGTTAATCTGTTTGGTGTCTGGGATCTGAGCGATCAGGAAGCGCGCGTGTTGCTGGGCGATATGCCCGCGCGCACATGGGCGCGGTGGAAGAAGAAGGATATCGGGCGGATTGATCGTGATTTGCGTACGCGCATGGCGATGCTGATCGGGATTCACAAAGGGTTGCGATATCTGTTTCGTGAACCGGCACGGGGTTATGCGTGGATCCGCAAGCCCAATGCGGCGTTTGGCGGGCGAAGCGCGCTTGAAATCATGTTGCGCGGCGAGATCATGGATATTGCCGATATCCGAAGTTACCTTGATGCGGAGCGCGGTGGTTGGTGAGCAGGAGCAGGCATGTTGCGTGGCCGCAATGCGTGCGGATCATCCGGTCGATCTATCCGCCGATTGACCTGTTTGAAGATATCGCCGATCCCGCCGATTGGGAGGCCCTGGCATCGGCGGAAGCCAAGATGAACCCGCGCATTCGTGACAGCATCGGCAATCTGGCAAAGGTGCCGGTCGAACGCCGGGTATCGGGGCCGGGGGCGAGTTACGTGATGGCGCCGTTTGTGCATTGTTCACCCTATCGCCCCGGCCGGTTTTCCGATGGCACATACGGGCTTTATTATGCGGGGGATGGCCGGTCTGTGGCGATTGCCGAAACCGTGCATCACCATGCACGCATGATGCGGGCGACCGATGAGGAGCCCGGCTGGACATCGCAGTTTCGCGAGCTGGTCGGGCGGATCGATCATGTGTTTGATGACGTGAGCGAACGTTCTGATCTGCTTGATCCCGATGATTATTCGGCGTCGCAGAAATTTGGCGCGGAGCGACGGGCGGCGGGATCGGACGGGATTTACTGGCCGAGTGTGCGGTTTGACGGCGGGCAGTGCATTGCGGCGTTCTGGCCCGATGTGGTGCCGATCCCCGTGCAGGGCGATCATTTTTCCTATCACTGGAACGGGGAGGCGGTCGATTATGTTCGTAACCTTGCCAGTGGGGAGACGTGGCGGGTGATTTAGGGGCAGGTGGTTGTGAGGATGCGGCGCGGAGGACTGGATTCCCGCGTGCGCGGGAATGACGGAAGTTTACGATGATATTTCCCTCCCTCGTCACTCCCGCGCACGCGGAAGTCCATGGGGCTGCGGGCGCGGTGGCTGCACCGTTTCGGGATGCAGCCACCGGGTTTCAGGCGTTATTTGAGTGTGACATGGGCGTGGTGCGCGGCGTGATCGGCAAGGGCTTTGGCGGCGTTCGCCCATGACGTATCAGCCGGATCAAGCGCGGATTTGAGGTAGGCCAGCGTCATGCGTTGGGTGATGGCAAGGCGGTCGGGGTCTTCGTCGTCGGTTTCCCTGGCGTCATATCCGGCAATGCCGCCAAGGCCATGTTTGCCGCCAATGAGGGTCAGCAGGGCGTCGGTACCGGGGCTGTGGTGGAACGGGTCGGTGTGCCAGGCGGGGCCGCGCGTCGTCAGGTGCGGGTTGTCATCGGCATCGCCTGCAACGACCAGGGTTTTTGTCGTCAGGTGGCTGAAATCGGGGTTGAGCGATGTGTAGTTTGCGCGCGCAAAGTCGCTGAGGCTATCGCCACCCTTGCCGGGGGCGGCCAGCAGCACGCCGACCGTGATGCGCGGTTCGATCAGATCGACATTCTGTGCGGCCGGGTCGTTGATATCGGTCAGACGCGCACCAAGCAGCATGCCGACGGTCTGCCCGCCCAGCGAATGGCCGATGGCAGCGATTTTGGAGCGGTCCAGCCGCCCGGCGATGGCGGGAAACTGGTCCTCTATCGCGTCAAGCTGATCAAGGATTAGCTTCATATCCTGCACGCGTGAACGCCAGAAAAACGGCGCGCCCGGTGCATTGGCCGGAAGGCCCGCGACCTTGGAATTGCCATGGGTCGGCTGGATCACGACAAAGCCGTGGGCGGCATAGAAATTCGCAAGCGGCGCGTAACCATCCTTGGACGGGATATAAAGCGACGGCCCATGCCCGTGCGACAGCAGAAGGATCGGAAGGTCGCGATCATTCGAGGGCGGGGTGAGCGGGGCGGTGATGCGCAGTTCAAGCGGTTGGCCGCGATCCGGGGCCGGGAGGGTGACGGGATTGAGGCACAGGGTCGAAAAGGACGGGCCGGTCGGGATATGGCGGGCATCGGTAAGCAGATTGTTCATGACTTGGTGCCTTGTTTTGCTTGGCGAAGGTCGGGGGCCTCGCCTATAAGAAAAACGGAACGTTGATCCGATAATAAACGGAACTTTGTTCCACTTGATGGATTGTATATACGGAACGTTGTTCCGTATATCAAGGGCAATTGCGTGTGGGGTCTTTGGACCGGCGGCAACAGGGAAGATTTGAGTGACAGACGACCCGACAAAACATGACCTTGAAGGCAAGGCACCGAAGCGGCGCGTGAGGGCCGATGCCCAGCGGAACGAGGACGCGGTGCTTGAGGCGGCCAAGGCGGTTTTTGCGACCGCGGGCGTCGATGCGCCGGTGCGCGAAATTGCAACCAGGGCCGGGGTTGGTGTGGGGACGCTGTATCGCCGTTTCCCGACCCGATCCGACCTTGTCGCGGCGGTTTTCAGGCGGGAGGTGGATGCCTGTGCGGCAACCGCAGAAACGCTTGCGGCGGATTATCCGCCGGGCGAGGCTTTGGTGCGCTGGCTTAATCGCTATACCGATTTTATCGCGACCAAAAAGGGACTGGCGGCGGCATTGCATTCCGGCGATCCGGCGTTTGATGCGCTGCCCGATTATTTTCGCGCGAAATTCGAGCCGGTTCTGATGTCGCTTCTGGAAGCTGCTGCGGCGGCGGGCGAGGTACGCAGCGATATTGCCGCCTATGATCTTTTGCGCGCGATCGGCAACCTTTCGGTCGCAGGTGTTGGCGATGAAGCGGGGGCGGCACATACGCGCAGCATGGTGGAGCTTCTGGTCGACGGGTTGCGGTTTGGGGCGGTGAAGGCGGGAAGGTAGGGTTTCTTGGATGGTTTGAGCTTTTCCGGAGGCAGGTATTATGGGAAGTGAGCGAGCAGGCCCGATTGATATCTGGGATTTGAGCACATTTGATCTGGAACTTCTGGAGCTCCTTAAGGCCAACGAGACATTAATTCGGGACTATACCGAGGAGAAAAACCGAATACTCGCTCTTGATGGACAGCGTCCTAGTTTAAGTATGGAATGGCCTCCAAGCAACAGGTACTGGGATGATCATCATGAGTTGGAGAAGTGCCTTGCCGCGAAAATGGCGGAACGCTCAATCAGAGCCTTTCACTATACGCGTCTCACAGAAGCCGAAATCGGGAAACTACGAAATGAAGGCATTCATCTCTCGACACAGGATTCTTTAAAGGACCGCTTGGCAGGACAAGTCGAGGCTGGTGTTTTTTCGGAAGAGATTGCGGTTCAACTATATGGGCTTAGCCCGCTGCAAAATGGACAGCGGGCTAACCGTTCCAACATGTTTTGGCTCTCGGCACTTCCGGTTTCGGTAGATGACCGGGGTGTCGAGGCGTTGCTTTCTCATTGGGGAGGTGAAGTCGTTTACATGTGGCTCGAAGATCAGGTTTTAATTAAGCTGGTTCAATCGATTGGTAAGCCTTGTGTGATCGAAGTGTGCGTCCCAATGGCTTCGACCACTCGTACCTTCACGGCTGGGCAGGTGGTGATTGGAACCTTTGTGCGATCATTAGGGTTGCGTCCAGAGCATGAGTCATTGGATGTTTATATAACGTCGAATCTTCCTTCCCGTGCCATCCTCGGAATTCACAAGGAAGGCGAAGAGTGTTTTCGGAAGTTGGGGCGTGGCTATCCGACTTCCTATCCGCAGCGTGATGATGATTGAAGCATTCAGCAGGGGGGCAGATATGACACGCCGTATTTCGAATGAGGCAGCAGAGTTTCCGGCGCGCGAGGCATCTGAGATCAGAGCAAATGCGTTGCAGGAGGCTTTGATTGCAGGCGAGCAATCAGGCGAGGCGACGTCGTTTGATGGTGAGGCGTTTCTAGCGCGGATGAACGCCAAACATGGCGGTGGTGCAAAGTAACCGAATAGCTATCCCATGGCGGATGGATGTGAACCGGCATCTTTGACGGGTTAACGGGCTTCGGCCCGTTTTTTTGTTTCCGAACAGATCAGTGTATTGAACAGAACCGGCGGATGAAACGCCGGAACGAGGGGGTGTGGGCATGGCGCAGGTGATTGATCGGGGGCGGATGAGGTGTGCCGGTTTTGGCGAGTTTGTCTGGATCTGGAATGCGATGATGGGGCTGGGGTTGCCGGGGCATCATCGCGATATGGCGGCGTGGCTTGAGGCGTGCTGGCAGGCGGGGAAGGGGCAGCTTTTGCTGATGGCGTTTCGAAATTCGGGCAAATCCACACTGGTCGGGCTGTTTTGCGCGTGGCTTTTGTATCGCGACGCGGATTTGCGCATTCTGGTGCTGGCGGCCGATCTGGGGCTGGCGAAAAAGATGGTGCGCAATGTCAAACGCGTGATCGAACGCCATCCGTTGCTGGTCGGGCTTTTGCCCGAAAAGCGCACTGATTGGGGGACTGAGCGTTTTACCGTTGAACGACTAGGCGTGTTGCGTGATCCGTCGATGCAGGCGGCCGGGATCGGCGCCAATATCACCGGATCGCGGGCCGATGTGGTGATTTGCGATGATGTCGAGGTGCCCAAAAACAGCGATAGCGCCCATAAACGCGCCGAACTGCGCGAAAAACTGGGCGAGATTGCCTATGTCCTGTCGCCCGATGGGACGCAGATTTATGTCGGCACCCCGCATAGCTATTATTCGATCTATGCCGACGAAATCCGGGCCGAAACCGGCGAGGTCGCCCCGTTTCTGGCGGGGTTTGAGCGGTTCTGCCTGCCGATTTTGGATGAGCAGGGGCAATCGAACTGGCCGGAACGGTTTCCGATCCTCAAGATCGAGGACATCCGAACCCATACCGGGGAGCGGAAATTTGCCAGCCAGATGATGCTGGAGATGGTCGCACCCAGCGACGGGATGCTCGACCCCGCGCGGTTGCGCCGTTATGGCGATGATGCGGTGATCGCGCAGGCCAATGGCGCGCTTCGCCTGTCCATCGGGGATCGGCAGATGATGGCGGGCGCGTGCCATTTTGATCCGAGTTTTGGCAAAAGCGGGGGTGTATCTGGTGGCGCAAATGAGGGCGATGGCGCGGTGATTGCGTGTGTTTATGTCTGTGATCAGGGGGAATACTGGCTGCATGATATGGCGTGGCTGACATTTGATCCGGCACGCCTGCACGAAGCCGATGAAGCCAGTCAGATCTGTGCCGGGGCAGCGGCGTTCATCAAGGCGCATCATTTGCCATCCGTCCGGGTGGAGACCAACGGGGTCGGGCGGTTTTTGCCCAATATCCTGCGGCGTGCCCTAAAGCAGGCCGACTGGGCGGCAAGTGTGGTGGAGCATCACGAGGCGAAAAACAAGGATGTGCGGATCGAGGATGCATTTGGCGCGGCGCTGAGTGCCGGGCTTTTGCATGCGCATGAGCGTATCTGGCAGACGCCGTTCATCCGTGAAATGCGCGAATGGCGTCCTGGCGAAGGCCTGGCGCGCCGCCGGGGCAAAACGGGTCAGCATGATGACGGGCTTGATGCGGTTGCGGGTTGCCTGATCCATGAGCCGGTGCGCCTGCCGCGGGTGGAAAAAGCCCGGTCGGAGGGCGACTGGCGGCCATCCGGGGCGGCATTTGCGGCGCAAAAGACGTTTGAACCGTAAAATATTCCGTGAATTCACAAATGCTTATGCACATCGTCGATCACAAAAGCGCGATATTCATGGAAAATTCAACTTTCATGCTTACGTTAACTATATGAAGGAATAGTTTTACGGAAATTTATCTATACCAAAGGCGTATATTTGACGAAATGATTTGCCTGCCGGTGCGATTGGGCCGGACCTATTTCCGCTCTGCGGCGTTGGTCAATTTATAGACTGGTTTACAAGTTGCTCCTGATTTCAACCGGAGCGCGCCGTCTGTGATCCCTTGAAGGAGGGCCTGACCATGAGGAGCATTCCAAAACTCATCGCCGTGACAGTTGGTGCGATTGCGGTCGCCACCCTGCTTGCCATGCCAGCCAATGCCGCATCCCCTGTCTGCGGAGACCGGACCAAGGTGCTTGACAGCCTGAGTGCCAAATATGCCGAGGAACCGGTTGCGGTCGGTGTGACCGCCAATGGCGGCGTGATCGAGGTGCTAAAAGCCCCCGATGGCAAAACCTGGACCATCCTGTTTACCTCGCCCAACGGGGCAAGCTGCCTTGTGGCATCGGGCGAGGCCTGGCAGGAACTGGAAGTGAAACTGAACGGGCCCCATGCCTGAACCGGTAGCGCGGCAAGATCGCTGCGCGACGGCTTCAAAAGCGCATTCGAGCGCGCATGGTGCGGCCTGTGTCGGGATGCCCGCCGGCCGATTGTGGTCGGGGTGGTGCCGGTGAGACCTGAGCCCCGAACCCTGAACCCTGAATTCGGATGATATTGCGCCTTTTGAGTTTCGACGAGTGACCTCCTTGACTGACCCGCAAGCCTTTCGGTTTGCGGGTCTTTTTTGTCAATCTGTGATCAGAACCGGTTGCGGTTAAATCGGGCGATCATCAGAACGATGATCGGTACCAAACCGCAAAAGGCAACAATCGGCCAGGCACTTTGTCGGGGCAGCAGGGTGACTGCAAGGGTGCCAAACCCGCCAAGCAACAGACCGCCAAGACAGAAATAAACCGCCGTGACCGTGCCTGCGATGTGATCGAAACCGCGAAGCGCGCCATTGGGGGCGACGGATACCGCCATCGAAATACCGACCCCGATCAGCCACATCGGCGCGATGAAGCCCATGATCGATCGGGGTATGAGGCTTTCGGTCAGGGCAAGTATTCCGGCCCCGGTCATCAAGCAGAACATGCCTGTCGCCATGATCCGCGCGATGCCAAAACGCGGCACCAGCCGCCCGACCAGACGGGCGGTTGCCATCATGGCAATCGCGACCGAGGCAAAGAGGAGGCTGAACAGGGTTTGTGACAGGCCATGCCGCCCCATCAAAAGCCAGGGTGCGACCGAGAAATAGACAAAGAAGCTGCCCATTCCGGCCCCGTAGGACAGGGTGTATTGCCAGAAATGAACCCGGCCAAGCGGGGCAAGAAGATCACGCCAGCGAAGGCCGGTTTCGGTTCGTTGCCGGGTTTCGGGCCACAGGAAAAAGGCGGTAATGACCGCAAACGCCATGGTAAGGCCGAGGAGCGCGAATATCGCCCGCCAGCCCAACCATATTTCGACAAGAGCGCCGAGCAATGGTCCGATGGCCGGAACCATCGCGAGCATGGATCCCAGCAGGCCATAGATGACGTTGCTTTCATCGCGTCCGGCATAGATATCGCGCACGGTGGCAAAGGTCGCGACCAGACAGGCCGAAGCCCCGGCCGCCTGTACAAGACGCAGGGCCAGAAACACATCGCCGCGTGTGGCAAGGGCAAGGCCAACCGATGCCATGACATAGGCCATCGCGCCGCCCAGCAATACCGGTCGACGACCAAAACGGTCCGATAGCGGACCAAAGACAAGCTGCCCGGCCCCGATCAGGACCAGATAGAAAGTCAGGGTCAGTTGGATCAGAAGCGGGCTGGAGCCAAGAATGCCCGCCATGCGTGGCACCACAGGCAGATACATATCCATGCCAAGCGATGCCAGAAGATCGAACGGAGATAACAGAAGAACAGTGGCGGTAAGCGAATACCGCCAAGACAAGATATCAGAGCGCATCAAGCCGTTTCCTTGAAAAAGGGATCGGGCAGCGCTCCCAGAGCCAACTGGTTCTGAAAGAACGCCGCAACAACAAAAACCAAAGGGGTTGCTGCGGCTTATCTGTCGGCTTTTTTACTGGTGCTCATGGCGGGTGTCTCCTGTCTGGCGGCAGCATAACGGGTGAAGTTCGGCGGGGAAAGAGGGTTTTGAGGATGCAGCGCGAAGGACTGGATTCCCGCCTGCGCGGGAATGACGGAGGTTGAGGCAGACCCGGCAGTAACGAGACAACAACCGGCCCGCATGGCGTGACAGCGATGCGGGCCTTTTTCATGGGCGATTTATGCAAAGGGGCAGGAGGATGTGATGAACGGACCGGTTGATCTGATCTGGTGGATTACGGCGGTGGAAATCCCGGCGGTGGCGGGGCTTTTCTGGCTGACCTGGCGGATGCGTGGCGAGTTTTCGGACCGGCTTGAAAGCCTGCGCGCCAGCCATGATGCGGAGATGATCGAACTTCGCGACGGGCTGGCGGATTTCAAGCTGGATGTGGCGCGCAACTACGTTTCGATCCCGTACCTCAAGGATATTGAAAAACGCCTGACCGCGCATCTGCTGCGGATCGAGGCGAAGCTTGATCACAATGCGCCAGCGGCATGAGGCCGGGCGGAAAACAGGATAAGGAAACAGCGATGAATGATGTTCTGACGATGGATGCGATCACCGACCCGCACGTTTTGCCGGTCGGTGATATTCTGGCGCGTACCCTTTATGGCGAGGCGCGCGGCGAGGGTTTGACCGGGATCGAGGCGGTGGCCTGCGTGATCCTGAACCGGGTGGCATTTGCCAAAGCGCGCGGGCGTTATTGGTGGGGCAGTACGGTTTCGAAGGTATGCCTCAAACCGGGGCAGTTTTCGTGCTGGAACGCAGGCGATCCGAACCGGGCGAAGTTGCTTAAACTCAGCGCGCGCGACCCGGCATACCGGCTGTGCAAACGGGTGGCGACCCGCGCCCTTGCCGGGGAGATTGCCGACATGACCCAGGGGGCAACGCATTATCACACCCATGCGGTTGATCCCTATTGGGCGCGGGGGCAGGTGCCCTGTGCGGAGATTGGCGGGCATCTGTTTTTCAAAAACATAGGCTAACCCGATGGTCGTTATTGCCATCATGGCGGGCTGCAAAGCCCCACCTCAATTGGCGATAAAGGCCCCGGACCACATATGGGCGATGTTCTGGAACGGGACGGGCTGGGTGAAATAGGACAGCGGATCATTGATATAAAGCACTGCTGTCGGCCCCATCGGGGTTTGCACCCATGCCATCCCGCGCAGCACCACGACATGCCCGGAAAAGGGAGTGTTTTGCAGTTTCAGGATAATCGGACGCCCCGATGCCAGGGTGTTGTAAAGCACCATCGGATGGGCGGGCATGCCATAACCGGCGACATTGTTGCTGACCATGCTCAGCAATTGCATGATTTCCGGGTCGTGTCCGGTGCGGATGCATTGCTGTGCCAGCATCGGGTTGGACATCACGAGCGCTGAATTGCAGCAGGTCGATTGCGACATGCCGTTTGCGACAGAAACAAGCTCGCACTGATGCGGGGATGTATTGGGATGGGTCTGGTTTTTCCAATGCGCGATCTGTTCAACCACGGCGACCCAGCACCAGACCTGAGTCTGTTGCGGGATATTGATGATGCCAAGGTCGATTGGTGGCGGGAGCTGCTGCGCATTGGCCTGATTCATCCCCAGAAACAATAGCATTGCGGCAAGAAATCTTTTCATGACGGCCCCCTGATATCCCCTGCATTCAAACGCGAACATTAGATTTGATAAATAAATCTATTGGTTTTTTATTTTCGCGTCAATTTATTCAGGGTTGTGTTGGCGGGCTGAGTAAACCGGCATTTTTAAAAGGAAGGAGGTATCACGTGATACCAGCATTACTGGCACAGATCGGCCTGCCGCTTTTGATGAAGGCGGTTGGGGCTGGGCTTGACACCATTGATCATCCGGTCGCGAAAACCGCGGCCGAGGGGCTTAAACAGGTGGGCGATGCGGTGACAAAGGGGGATGTCACCCCGGCGCAAATCATGGAGGCCAGCCGCCATTCCGAACGCATGGCGGAAATCGAGCTTTCGCGGGACCGGGGGATCTTGACAACCATCAACCGCACCATCCGGGCCGAGGTGCAAAGCGAGGATGCGTTTGTGCGCCGCTGGCGACCGAGCTTTGGCTATGCCGTGGCACTCACCTGGATCATGACCATGGGATCGATTGCAGCCGCCATCATCTTAACGCCGCTTCAGGCCCCGGCGATTATTGCGGCATTGGTCAATACCAGCCCGATCTGGGGCATTGCGCTGGGCGTTCTGGGGGTCAGTGTGGTGAAGCGGAGTGCGGATAAGAAACTGGGTTGATCCGGGGGCGGGAGCGTGCGGCGGCATGGACTCCCGCCTGCGCGGGAGTGAGGGAAGGGGATGAGGCCCGTCTATCGCCGTCATGCCCGCGGAGGCGGGCATCCAGTTTGTGCTGAGGTTTGGTTCGCATCGCTATGGGGAGGGCAATATCACTCTGGAAATAGATTGAGCGACCTTCTAATCGTTGCAATGATTTCACTTCCAAAGCTGGCTGTATCTTCTAATGACCAGCAAACTGTGGTGCAGTGATTGGTGTCAAAGTGGGTTTTGGCTTCCTCAAACTTCTTTTTCTCACAAAGATATATTACCGGTTTTCCCAAGCCTTCGGCGTATCCTGCTTCCCAGTACGCACCATAGTTGTCGTGCGTAAGATCAACCAGAACAAAGGCCGCGTCTCTTATCTGGGCGCGCATGATGTTATCGATGATGCCTGCGCGCGCGACGTTTCTTAAATCAACGAGGTCGTAACTGATTGCGTCTTTGATCAATGGTTTCAAAATATTGTCGACGAAAGGGTCCAAATTCGGATCGCCAAATTTCATAGCGATGAAACCGTACTTTCCGCTGAATCGTCCCTTTTGTTCCGCCTCGTAATGTTCCCATCCAGAGAGAGACAGGCCCACATTCAGCAAATCGTCATTTGCGTCTATGCACGTTAGCAGCCCGCGCTTTTCCAGTTCTAAAGCCAGTTCAATGGCAAACTCTTGGTTGGGAGCTCCGATAATTGCGTAAAATCCTACAGGGAGATTCTCAATCTTAGACCCGCTGTTTAGGAGGTGGTCTCCGACGAAACGGATAATGTTCTCGGCTTGTATCGCGGGATTTGGCAATTTTGCTTGTGAAACAAATGTCCTGAACCAATCCGACATTAACAAGGGCGGGTTGTCCGGTGTTTGGTTCGATCTTATGAAATGAGAGAGCGATGCTCGTTGGATTTTGGTTAGCTCAGGGTTTTCTGGATGTAACTGAGAAGCAAGTAAACTGCCAGATACTCTGAATATCCCGCAAACATCACATTGGAGAGTTCGCTGATCTGAGCCGTCATAAGGCATGGTTCTGCATGAGCCACCTTCTTCATTCCTGCAAACAGGACAGGTATCCATTTCAGTGCTCCCCAATAGGCTGACAGTAGCGTTAGATATTGATCTTAACGAATAAGCGGAATGGAATGTACGGAAAAGCGATTAGAGGGGCGGGTGAGTGGTCCGAGGTAGTGATCTGCTTAGTGGTTAATACCAGCCTGATCTGGAGCATTGCACCGGGAGGGGAGGTATTGTGAAGAAGTATAAGAGGTAAAATACGCTTCAAAAAAAGTGGGTCGTCTTTTGTGTGCTTGTTAAATGTTTTCGGCCTTCCAATAATCCTGCCGCCCATGCCGAACATGCAGGATTGAAACCTGATCTTCCTTGATGCAATAAAACACCCGCCAAGGTGTTCCGCGCCCATAGAGCAATTGCCGGATTTCGACGTCAAAGGCGTCACTTTCCGGGGCGATTGCGTGAGCAAAGGGGAAGGTTTTCAGCTTCGTTATGGCTTCTTGCAAGCCCTTCCGCCACTGGTCGGCATAGAGCGGGTTTTCTTCATGCAGCCAGTCATAGGTCGCGGTAATATCCGCTACGGCTTTGGGCGATATGACGACCCGATAATGCTTCATTTATGCCGGATGGAGAGGTCGTTAAAGAAGCTTTCCGCGTCCTGTCCCTGACCGTCGGCAATCTGGTTCAGGCCCGTGCGGATGCCCGCAACCGTCTCGTTATATTCCAGACGATTTTGCATGTCCTGCCACGCCTTTGCATCCATCACCACCACCGAGGCCTTGCCATTGACGGTCAGGATCGCGGGTTGCTGCGTTTCACGCAGGCGTTTGGTGAAGGTCGCCGTATCGCGTTTGAATTCGGTCAGCGGACGAATATCCTTGGTGATATCCATATTTGCACCTTTAAAACATCGAATTGAATGCGAATTTAGCATGTTTTTCGAGGTTGTGCGACAGAATTACCCATGAAGCGGGGTATCATCACTTCCTCCTTCGATCAGCGTCATTGAACGGATCGGTATCCGGAAAGGCTCTTTTCTTTCTGGCCGGTCCAATTTTGTCCAATGATCACATCAAAGGAGAAAAGTGATGAGTATGATCGGACGAATTGCAATGGCGGTGTTTGCCCTTGGGGCCTTTGCCGCCTTGTCGCCTGCACCGGCATATGCCGCGTGCGTTGATGCAGACCTGTGCACGGAACAGGAATGCAATAATCGTCAGGCGGTGGTGCATCCGACCTGTGATCAGCCGCGTTCCTGTGGTGCAAATAACCTTACACAGGATGAGTTGCGCGCCCGTCTGGCGATCAATCAGGCCTGTCTTGCGGCACGTCAGAATGTCCAGGCGTGCTTCAGTGCCCCGGATGCTGGCCATAACGACTTCATTACCGGTGTGGAGGGTGTTATCGCGGTCTGCGAAAGCAAGATCACCGGTTAAGTGCGAGCGTATGTGATTTGACGTGCGGGAACGGGGATGCCCCGTTCCCGTCCTTTGGCGGATTGGAAGGAGAATGGTCATGGTTTCGGATTATGCAGGCTGGCGGCGGTGGGTGTTTGATCATCCGGTTGCGGGCGAGGGTGAACGCGCGTGGTATTTCGCGGGTGGAGAGATGGCGTTTGACCCGGAAGCAGATATGGAAAGCGTGCTTCTGTGGGTGACGAGGCTGTTTGACGAGGCAAATCTGTTGCCCGATGATTTCAGCATGGCGCAGATCGGGCAGGGGCTTTGGTTTCTGATTGATCCGTCGGGATCAAGCCATATGTTTGCGCTTACCAATCCGGCGATACCCTTTGCCAGACGCGCCAAGGGCATTGCCAGCATTGCAGCCCTTTATCAGGGGCTTTTTGATCCGAAATGCAGCCGGGCGACGGGCGGGCGGAAGCTTCACAGTATCTGTGCGGCGTTCTGGAGTGTTGCGCCGTTTGCCCCAATGGGATGCGAAGCCGCACCGACAGAGCAGGATCAGGCTTTTCTGGCGGTATTGGAAAAGATTGCGGTGCTTGAAAATCCGGTTTGTCGCAAATCGGTGCTTGAGGCGCTTGATTTCTGGAAAGGGCCCTATCCAGAACGGACGGAAGCCATTCGTGCAAGTCTTGCCGGGTAATGCCCCACCCACCAAACTGCATGGCATAAAAGATTTTTCTGATATCATGGTCGGGAGAGTTAATTTGCGGGCGGGCTGAATTTCAGGGGGATGTTCATGCGTGTTTGGGGCGGGCTGTTTGCCTTGGTGATGGCGTTGTTTCTTGTGGCCGGGTTTGCCGGGGCGGGGATGGCGCAAAGCAAGGTCAAATCCTATGACGGGTTTGACAATGTCGTGATCGAGGGGGCTGGCAAGGGCGGGGTTAGCCTGCACAAGCTTGCGATGGCCGAGGATGTTGCCAAGGGCAGGGCGGCCGAGGATGCGCAGCGCCAGTGCAAGATCATGAACGGGTCGGTTCTGGACAGCTATCGCGAGATCAAGGCGACGGGCGGCTGTTCGTGCAAGACGATCAGCAATGGTGAACATATTTGTGAATGCCGGGTCAATGCGACCTGTGCGAAGCGGATACTGAGCGTCGAGGAAAAGGCGGCCCTTGATATCATGTCGCTGTATGTCAAGGACTCCGCGGGTAAGATGCGCGAGATGCTTAATCAGGCGAAGGCCAACCAGAAAGCCGGTCTGGTGACGGTTGAATATCTGAACCGGGTCCGGGACCTGCAAAAGAAGTTCGACCGTCTCAAACAGGGGCTTGGCGGGATTACCAACCCGAAAATCAAACGGGTCTATGTGCAGGATTTATCCGCCCTTTATCTTGAATTGCAGGAAGCCGGGATTTAGGCCGCCTGCCAGCGCCGCCTGAAACAAACCCGCCGACCCCGCGTTGCAGGGGCAACGTGATTTTGCAAACAGGCAGCGAGGGTTGGCATGACGGACACAGGGCCGGGTTCTGTGGGCGGGATTGTGGCGCGGATCCGGGATCGGGCGGCGGGGCGGCGCGCGGTTTCGGTCGAGGATATGGTGGCCGTGCTGGGGCGGCGGAGTTACGGACCGTTCCTGTTTGTGCCGGGCCTGATCGGGGTGACACCCCTATCGGGTATTCCGATGGTGCCCGCGATCCTTGCAATCATTGTCGCGCTTTTTGCCATTCAGATCGTTCTGGGGCGGTCGCATTTGTGGTTGCCGGATATCCTGGGCCGCCGGTCGTTTGACGGGGCCAGCGTCGCCGATGCGATGCGCCGGATCGAACCGGTGGCGGGGAAGCTTGATCGCTGGTTTTACGGGCGGTTGCCAGCCCTGACCGGGCGGCATGCGGTGCGGGTGGCGGCGGTGATCTGCCTGCTGCTTTCGGCTGTGGTGCCGTTTTTTGAAATGATACCCTTTGCCGGGATCGCACCGATGAGTGCGATTGCCGCCTTCGGGCTTGCGATCCTTGTGCGTGACGGGGCCTTGATGCTGTCGGCGATCATCATCACGGTGGCGGCGGTCGGCGGGTTTATGGCAGTTCTGATATAGTTCACAGCGCGCGATTGATGCCATATTGCGCAAAGCGGGGACGCGCCCTACATTCCCCGGATGACAAACACATCACATACCATGATTTACCGCGTATTGGGTTCGGACGAATGGGCCGAGGCGCTGGCGACCGGGCATTATGCCGGGGCCCCGCACGATATTGCGGATGGCTTCATCCATTTTTCCACCATCGATACGCTGGCGGCGACGCTTGCGCTGCATTACCCGAAACGTGGGGGATTGCGGCTTTTGCATGTGCCGGTCGAAGCGGTCGCGGACAAGCTGAAATGGGAACCGGCGCGCGGTGGCACGCTGTTCCCGCATCTTTATGATCAGCTTTCGGTCGAGCATGTCGCACGCGTTGATGACCTGAAACTTGATGATAATGAGGTTCACATCCTGCCTGCGGACCTGCGGGCGGGATAGTTACAGCCGACGATAGACCCGCCCGCCGCCGCGCTTTTTGCCGGTATCCTCGACAGTGGGGAAATATCCGGCCCGCACGGCTTGCAGAAAATGGCGGCCGATGCTGACCTTGTCCCCGATATATAGGCTGTTCCAGCCGGGGCCGTAAATTTCCGGAAAGTGAAATTCACCGGGATCGCGGGCGGCGAGGCGGCTTTGCAGCCGGGTGATTTCGGCGGCATCCATTGGGGGTTTCATCTGGGGCCTCCTTTTTTTGTCGGTGGCTTTCCTTCAGATAGTTTCCAGGCGGGCATAAAGAAAGGGTGATGCCGGGATGGCACCGCCCTTTTGTGTTGAGGAACAAGCCGCCCCGGAAACCATACCCCGTTGAGTCAAAGGACTGGATTCCCGCCTGCGCGGGAATGACGGAGATGGGCCGGAAGCCGTTTCTGCAATCGAAGCCTGTCGATCAGACCAGTTCGCCCAGCGTTGCCGGATCAAAACCCAGCAGCGCATCGGTTTTATTGTCGCGCACCTTGGCGGTCCAGGCGGCATCGGTGATCAGCGCACGGCCGACCGCGATCAGATCGAACTCATCGCGTTCCATGCGGTTGACCAGTTCATCAAGCCCGGCGGTGGCCGAACCTTCGCCGGCAAACGCGGTCATGAAATCACCGGAAAGCCCGACAGAGCCGACCGAAATCGTGGCCGCCCCGGTCAGTTTTTTCGCCCAGCCGGCAAAGTTCAGGCCGTTTTCGCCGTCCAGTTCGGGGAATTCCGGTTCCCAGAAACGGCGTTGCGACGCATGGATGATATCCACCCCGGCATCGACCAGCGGGCCGAGCCAGTCGGTCATTTCATCGGGGGTTGTTGCCAGACGGGCAGCGAAATCCTGCTGTTTCCATTGGCTGACGCGCAGGATGATCGGGAAGTCCGGGCCGACGGCGGCACGCATGGCGGCGACGACTTCGCGCGCAAAGGTCGCGCGTTCGCGGATGGTTTTGCCGCCAAAGCGATCCGTGCGCAGATTGGTGCCCGACCAGAAGAACTGATCAATCAGGTAGCCATGTGCGCCGTGAATTTCAAAGGTATCGAAACCGGCATTTTTGGCGTCAAGGGCGGCCTGGGCGAAGGCGGCGATGGTGTCGGCGATATCGGCATCAGACATGGTCTTGCCGCGCGGCTCGTTCGGCGCGACAAGGCCCGACGGGCTTTCGACCGGGGTATCGGGCACCCATTCGGTCTGGAAGCTTTTGACCGATCCGGTATGCCAAAGCTGCGGACCCATCTTGCCACCGGCACCATGCACGGCATCCGCCACGGCCTTCCAGCCGGAAAGGGCATCGGCGCCGTGGAAGAACGGAATGCCCGGATCGTTGCGCGATGACGGGCGGTTGATCACCGTGCCCTCGGACAGGATCAGGCCGACACCGCCTTCGGCGCGCTTGCGATAATAATCGGCATTGACCGGGCCGGGGATGCCGTCAACCGCGTGCGAACGCGTCATTGGTGCCATGACGATGCGGTTGGAAAGCTCCAGGGTTTTCAGCTTGAAGGGTTGAAAAAGAACATTGGTATCTGACATCGGCTATCCTCCGATTGGAATTGGGTGTATGGTGGCTACTAGATATACGGTGTATACTTACTGTCAATCAGGCACCTTGAAGTTACCAGGTATACTTGAGGAAACCTGGATGGCCCGGAGCCCGAGGAAATGAGGTGGAAATGCCATGGTAATGAAAGAATGTTCGATCGAGATGTTCCGCTCGAACTGTCCGAGCCGGGAGCTTCTGGACCAGATTGCCGACAAATGGTCGATGATGATCCTGGCCGTGCTGGCTCATGGGCCCTTGCGGTTTAACGCGATCAAGCGCGGGCTTGAGGGCATTACGCAGAAGGCGCTGACGCAGACGCTGCGCAAGCTTGAGCGCAACGGCATTGTCGCCCGCCACGTGATCGCGACATCACCGGTCGCGGTCGAATATGAAATCACCGCTCTTGGCCGGTCGCTGGTGGAGCCGTTCAAGGCGCTTTATACCTGGACGCGCGATCATTACGACGAGGTGGAAAAGGCGCGGGTGGCTTTTGACGCGCGGATGGAGGAGCGGGTTTAGCAGGGAACGGTACGGCAAATACACCCGCCTTCGCGCCATTGATCCTTGCCCCGGCGCACGGGGGCGCGTAAGAACAAGGCAGGTATTTACAAGCACGGAGCAGGTCGCGTGGGGTGGTACAAGTCACTGGTTTTGCCGGTTGTGCGCTGGATCGATGCGGAGACCGCGCATGGTCTTGCGATTTGCGCGCTGAAAAACAATCTGGTGCCGCGCGATGATGATGCGCTCGATGCCACGCCGATCCTTGAGACCGAGGTTTTCGGGCGCAAATTTGCCAATCCGGTCGGGCTTGCCGCAGGCTTCGACAAAAATGCCGAGGTCCCCAATCAGGCGCTTAGCCACGGGTTCGGCTTTGTTGAAATCGGATCGGTCACCCCCGAACCGCAACCGGGCAACCCCAAGCCCCGGCTTTTCCGGCTTTATTCCGACCGGGCGGTGATCAACCGCATGGGCTTTAACAACGAGGGTGCCACCGTTGTTGCCGAGCGCCTGCGCAAGCGCGCACGCAAGGGGATCCTTGGTGCCAACCTTGGCAAAAACAAATATTCCGAAGATGCGGCGGCGGATTATGTGAAGGGTGTTGCCGCCCTTGGCCCCTATGCCGATTATCTGGTGGTCAATGTCTCCTCACCCAATACGCCGGGCCTGCGTGCGCTTCAGGGCCGTGCACCGCTTGAAAAGCTTCTGACGTCGGTCCTTTCGGCGCGTGATAGCCATGCCAAGGGCGTGCCGGTGCTGCTTAAGGTCGCACCGGACCTGACGGAGGAAGACAAGGCCGATATTGCGGCCGTGGTATTGAAGCTTAAGCTTGATGGCATGATTGTTTCAAACACCACGATTGATCGGCCGGTCGGGCTTAATTCCTATGATCAGGATGAAAAGGGCGGTCTTTCCGGCCCGCCGCTTATGGAGCCCTCGACCAAGGTTCTGGCCGATTTTTACCGCCTGACCGAAGGCAAAATTCCGTTGATCGGGGTGGGCGGGATTGCATCGGGCAAGGATGCCTATGAGAAGATTCTCAATGGCGCGTCGCTGGTGCAGCTTTATTCCGCCCTTGTCTATCACGGGCTGGAGCTTGTGACCGATATCAAGGAAGACCTTGCACGGCGGTTGCGTAAGGACGGTTTTGCCAGTGTTGCCGATGCGGTTGGGGCGGCCTATCCGGAGATTTCCGGGCGCAGCGCCCCGGTGGATGAGGCGCGCGCAGCCAAGGCGGCGGTGACGGCGAAGGCGGAACCCGCCCAGGCCGAGGTGGCGAAAGCGGCTCCGGTAGCGAAGAAGCCAGCGGCGAAGACAACCGCCAAGAAACCGGCGGCGAAAAGCAAGGCTGCGCCGAAGGCGGCATCAAAGGCCGAGCCAAAGGCTGGCCCAAAGTCCGGACCCAAAAACGGACCGGCGGAATAGATTTACCTGTGGCAATCTGGACTCCCGCGTGCGCGGGAGTGACGGTTTGGGTGGGATGGCTTTGGGCTTTCCAATCAAGCCCGCCGCGAGGATGACGACGATTTTAACATGAAGTGGAATGCGTGAATGACGGTTGGCACCAGCTATCAGATGATCAACGGCCTGTCGGAAGTGATCGAACAGTACGATGCGGTGATCCTTGATCTTTGGGGCGTGGTGCATGACGGGGTGACGCCTTATCCAAGCTCGATCCCGGCGATGGAGGCGCTTAAAAAGGCCGGTGTGCCGGTGGCCCTTCTGTCGAACGCGCCGCGCCGATCCAGCGTCGTGGTCGCACGCATGGAAGATATGGGCATTGCGCGGGACCTTTATGGCCCGGCAGTGGCATCGGGCGAGATCGCCTATAGCCAGCTTCTCGCACGGACCGATCCTTGGTACGCCAAGCTGGGGCGCCGGGTGATGAGTGTCGGCCCGGTGCGCGACATGTCGATGTTCGAAGGGCAGGATATCGAGATCGTCAAGGATGTGGCCGATGCGGACTGGCTTCTGGTGACGGGGCCGAATGACGATTATGACGCGGTTTCGATTTATGAGGATCTGCTGCATGCCGCCAAGGCGCGCGACCTTCCGATGCTGTGCCCGAACCCGGACCGCGAAGTGATCCGCGGCGGGGATCGCATCATCTGCGCCGGTGCGATTGCCGCGCGTTACGAGGTGCTGGGCGGCAATGTCCGCTGGGAAGGCAAGCCACTGGCGAGTGCCTATGATTTCTGTCTGCAACTGTTTGACAAGGGCCCGGATGCGAAGCTTCTGGTGGTGGGCGACAGCCTTTCGACCGACGTTGCCGGATCAAACAATGCGGGGCTTGATGTTGCGCTTGTGACCGGCGGCATCCATGCCGAGGAACTTGGCGCGCCGCGCGGGACATTGCCGGAAAAGGGCAAGCTTGACGCGCTGCTGAACGCGACCGGGCGCAGCATTACCTATGCGGTTGGGGATTTTTGTTGGTAAGGGCAGCCTGTACTTTAGGTTTACCTATTGAGGGTGGGTATCTACATAGCCCTAGGTTTATATAAAAGTATGTCCTAATGTTCTTTCTGTGATAATTGCAGAAGGAGCGGACAGATGCCTGATTACTATGTTAATGACCGTGCACAAGATGATTCAGGAGATCATGAGGTCCATGAATCTGGATGTGCGTGGTTGAAAATGGTGAATAGCAAGACGTATCTAGGTAGCTATTCGTCATGCCACGGGGCAGTGGCAAAGGCGAAAACCATTTATTCGAGCAGTAATGGATGTGCTCATTGTTGTTCGGCTTGTAACACGGGATAATGTGAATGCGCGAAATCACGATTGAAGAATTGGCAGCACGCATCAGTCAGAAACGGGCCGAATTAGGCCTGTCTGGCAAGGGTGACGTGCAGCCAAATTCCGGCCGTCGGCGCACCCAAAGCAAGCGTAATCTGTTGCGCAATATTGCCGAGCTTGCCGCAAGGGACGGGCGAGAGCCGCCTTTTAAAGCCAATTACTGATTTGCTGTAATTCCGTTTGCACCCGCCTTTCCCGTTGGAAGGCGGGTTTTGTTTTTGTGGTTTCGGGTTTGCGGTGGCAGAGTATTGGCGCATCAACAAACCGGAAAAACCATGCTTCTGACAGATGACATTCGCGATTATGCCGGGCGGTCGGTTTTGTGCTGGCTGGCGAGCGTTTCCGAAGACGGGCCGTCGGTCAGCCCCAAGGAAATCTTTGCCTGTTATGGCGAGGATCGCATCATCATTGCCAATATCGCATCCCCACAATCGGTGAAGAATATTCGCCATGACCCGCGTGTCTGTGTCAGTTTCGTTGACGTGTTTTCGCAGAAGGGCTGGCAGCTTTATGGGCGGGCCGTGCTTCTGAAAAACGGTGATGACGGCTTTGCCGAGCGGCAGGCGATCCTGCAGGGCATGGCGGGCGATGCGTTTAAGGTCGGCATGGTGATTGATGTGGCAATCGATCAGGCGCGCGAGATTATTGCGCCGAGTTATCGGTTCAGGGCCGATGTTAACGAAGCCGGCATGCGGGCCGGGGCGATGGCGACTTATGGGGTGAGGCCGGTGGAATAGGCCCTGTGTCCTTTGGCGGCGTTTGAGGATGCGGCACGGAGGACTGGATTCCCGCGTTCGCGGGAATGACGGTTTGGGGGAGCATCAGCTTTCGGCCACGCGCTTTTCGCGGAAGATGATGAAAATGCCGCTTCCGGTGATGATGGCCGCCCCAACAAATGTCAGAAGATCGGGCGTTTCGCCCCAGAAAAACCAGCCAAGCCCGGTGGCCCAGACAAGGGCGGTGTAATCAAACGGGGCGACGGTTGGCGCGTCGGCAACCCGGAAGGCCTGGGTGATCAGGGTCATGCCGCTGGTGCCGACAAAGGCGATGGCGATGAAAAGCCCGATATCCTCTGCCCGGATCGGGGTCCAGAAATACCAGACGGCACAGGCACTGAGCAGGGTGCTGGTGAAGCTGAGGTAAAACAGAAGCGTCCACATGCTTTCGCGGGGGTCAAGAAGCCGCGCACTTAGCATCAGAAGCGCATAGGTAAAGGCGGTCGCCACCGGCAAAAGCGAGACGGGCTCAAACGTTGCGGCACCGGGGCGCACGATCACCAGAACACCCAAAAAACCGACCATCACGGCCACCCAGCGCCGCCAGCCAACCCGGGCAATCAGCACCGATGAAATCGCGGTGATGAACAGCGGGGCGACAAAGGCAAGGGCGGTGGCCTCGGCCAGTCCCATCAGGTGGATACTGGTGAAGAACATGATGGTCGCGGTGATCCAGATGACGGTGCGCATGAAATGCACGCCAACCCGATTGGACCGCAGGCCGCCAAGCCCGACCATTTTTATGGCCAGCAGGGCGGCAAAGGGCAGGGCAATCGAATTGCGCAGAAAGATGATCTGGATCGGTGAATAATGATCCATCAATCCCTTGGCCAGGGCATCATTGACACACAGCAGGGCGACACCGGCACACATCAGAATGATGCCGGTCAGGTTGTGCTGGGGCTGTTGTGCATTCATGGTTCGTGGCGCTTTCCCTGTGTGATGGTGGGCTATCGCAATCACCATCTGTTTTCCGAGCTTTAGGGCAAAGTGCCAGTTGAGGCCAGCAAAGAAAGCGCCCGGTGGGGCTGCGGGTACGATGGGTGGTTTTGAGGATGTGGCACGAAGGACTGGATTCCCGCCTGCGCGGGAATGACGGTTTGGGGGGGCTATGCGCAACTTTATCGTCACTCCCGCGAAAGCGGGAGTCCAGGGGGCCGGATGTTCTGTGGTGGGGCCTGGGCTATTTCAGACAGAAAAAACGCCGCCCGGTCAAAGGCAGCGTTTTGCGTTTGGGACGCGAGATGCGGAGTGGTCAGATCGCGGTGGCGCGGTTGGCGTCGATATAGATTTCGCGCAGCCGCTTGGCGATCGGGCCGGGGGTGCCGTCGCCGATTTTCTTGCCGTCGACTTCGGCGACCGGGCAGACAAAGGCCGAGGCCGAGGTTGAGAAGGCTTCCTTGGCGGCATAGACTTCATCGACCGTGAACAGGCGTTCTTCGACCTTGAGCTGCAATTCCTCGGCACATTTCAGGACGGCCTTGCGCGTGATGCCATGCAGGATGTCGTTGGAAAGCTGCCGGGTGACGATGACGTTATCCTGCGTCACGATATAGGCGTTGTTTGACGAGCCTTCGGTGACATAGCCATCGAGCACCATCCACGCATCATCAGCGCCCTTGGCGGCGGCTTCGGTTTTGAGAAGCGACGCATAAAGAAGCTGCACGGTTTTGATGTCAGACCGGCGCCAGCGGACATCCGGGTAGGTCAGGATTTTCTGGCCGCGTTCGGCCAGCGGCGATTTGATCAGGGATTTTGACTGCGTGAACAGAACGACGGTTGCCGAGGTGTCATCCTTGATCGCGAAATCACGGTCACCGGCCGACCCGCGCGAGATTTGCAGGTAAACCAGGCCTTCGGTGATGTCGTTGCGTTTGACCAGTTCGCGGTGGATTTCAAGCAGTTCGTCGATATCGGCCTTGTAGGTGAAGCCCAGTTCCGAGAGCGAACGTGCCAGACGGGTCATGTGACCGTTAAAATCGATCAGCTTGCCATCAAGCACCGAGGTGACTTCATACACGCCATCGGCAAACAGGAAGGAACGGTCAAAGATCGAAACCTTGGCTTCATTTTCCGGCAGATAGTCGCCGTTCACATAAACAGTACGCATGTCATCTTCCTGTCTGTTCGGGAACCGTCGAAAGGCAATGCCGGAAATCCGGTTTCCGTGCGGGGCCATTCACGGGCGATAAAATATACCTTCAGGAAATATCATAGATCGGCTGGTTTTGTCGCGCCACGCTTTGATTGTTGCGTGTAAAAGGTGAAATGTTGCTTTGGTGGTGCCAGTTATGGCTGTTATATCGTGGCTACAGGCGGATATTGCTGTGATTTTCGAATAATCTTCGGCGGATATGGGGTGGCGGCGGATATTTATCCTGTCGCAATCAGCTTGGGTGTTTGTGTGCGGAAAAGGTTTGAATGCTCCAATCTATGAAGGCGCGAACCGTTGGGGAAATATGACGGTTATGCGGATACATGATTGAAACAGGTTCTGGCGGAGCGGTGTTTTCGGGCAGTACCTCGCACAATGCGCCGCTTTGTATAAGTGGATCAACGATATAGCTGGCGGCACGAATAAGGCCAAGACCGGCAAGTGCACAGGATATATATGCGTCGGTGTCATTGACGATCAGCCGGTCATTTGCGGGAATGTGGCGTTGCTGCCTGTTGACTTCGAAGGTCCAGTCAATCGGGCGCCCGGTCGCGCTGGCGACATATCCCACCAGATGGTGTTTTTGCAGATCATCAAGGTTTGAGGGCCGACCGTATTTTTCGAGATAGGACGGGGCGGCGCAAACAACCCAGCGAAAAGAATGAAGGCGGCGGGTTATCAGGCTGGTTGTGTCTGCGGGAATGCCGGTGCGAATAACGCAGTCAATGCCATCCTGAAACAGATCAACGACATTATCACGTGCCGTCAGAAACAGCTTAACGTCGGGATAGCTTTCCTGAAAATCCTGCAATCGCGGCACGATAAAATGTCGGGCGATTGATGCCGTTGTATCGACCCGAAGAATGCCCTGTGCACGACCTGCACGACCGGGGAAGGATGCCTCGACGAGTTCAATTTCATGAAGGACGCGCTGGCAATCGGTAAAATAGGAAGCACCATCGACGGTCAGGCTGAGTTTCCGTGTGGTTCGGTTTAACAGGGATACGCCGAGATAGTCTTCCAGTTCCTTGATCGCGCGTGTCACCGTCGAGGGAGGGAGGGACAATGTTTCGGCAGCCTTGCCAAATCCCCCAGCCTGAACAATGCGAACAAATATTTCCATCGCTTTCAAACGGTTCATTCTTTTCCCGGTCATAAGAGAGGTTCAGCGGAGGGCGTACAGGTACCACAATAATTGCATCATATGGATGAATATGGCGTGATTTTCAGGGGTGGAAAAATTGGTATTAAAATAAGTATTTTATATCAATTAGTTATATTGATATCCGGTTTTTATAATTTTTGATTATTCCATTTTTGAGAATTAACTGCGCAGGATTGCTTCATAGTCAATGGCGGTAAAGCTGCGTATCCAGCACCTATCAGTTATCGGAATGATCCCGGTTGTTTGAAAAGGAAATGGATATGAGAGACAAGAATGCAGCACAAAAAGAACCCATACTTGTGCTTGGTGCAGGTCAGCTTGGATTTTCGGTTTTGCGCGAACTGGCACCGCAACTTGATCCGGAAAAACAGCCCTTGTCCGTACTTGTTGCGCCGGGGATGACCCGCTCGGAAAAGGAAATGGACCGTGAAATTGTCGCGCAATTAAACCAATGGGGCGCGGAGGTTATCGAGGCTGATTTGCGCACTGTATCGGTTAGTGATCTGGCGGACCGGTTTCGGTCGTTCCATACGGTCGTTAGCTGTACCGGTTTCGTCGGCGGCAAGGGCACACAGCTTAAAATTACCAATGCGGCTCTTGATGCCGGTGTGACACGATATTTCCCGTGGCAGTTCGGTGTTGATTACGACATCGTCGGGCGTGGCAGCCCGCAGGATGTTTTTGACGAGCAATATGATGTTCGGTTGTTGCTTCGCGCCCAGAACAAAACCGAATGGGTTATTATTTCGACCGGTATGTTCACGAGCTTTCTATTCGAGCCAAGCTTTGATGTCGTAAATCTTGACGAGAAAACGATAAATGCGTTGGGGAGCTGGGAGACAAAGGTCACGGTCACAACACCGGAAGATATCGGCATATTGACCACCAAAATCATTCTGGCAAAGCCGCCTTTTGCCAATGAAGTTGTTTTTGTGGCGGGTGACACAGTTTCCTATGGCCAGCTTGCTGCGATTGTCGAAACCGTGACTGGCGAAGTATTCCGAAAGACAGAACTGACCCACGAGATTCTTGGGGAATTTCTGAAACGTAACCCGAATGATGTCATGGGCAAATATCGCGCGGCTTTTGCGCAAGGGGACGGCATGCATTGGGATAAAGCCAAAACGTTTAACGCTGCCAACAATATCCCGACAACCGATGTTGAACGCTGGCTGCGTGCAAATCTTGGCGATCAATAAGAGTTCGGCAGGTTTGGATTTTTTGGCCGTCTGACCAGGTGATACGGCGAGGGATGGCTCACGGCGCCCTCGCCAGACGGCCAAGAGACCAGGGTTGCAGAACATTCGATGAAAACTTTTTCAAATTAGTGTTTGACCTGAACTTAGCTTGAGGTTCTATGGTCCTGCTCCAGAAACGGAAGTCCTGATTACATCACGCCCCAAACGGACAAGACACGGAGCCCCCCGATGAATACGCATCTGCCGATGAGTGCCCCCAAATTCGATGATGCCGCGATCACTTCCAGCGTGCAGAACGCGATTGACGCAAGCTGGGCAAAGCCCTTTCCGCTGCCTGAGCCGCAGGTCGATCTGGACGCCTATTTTGCCCGGATCGGCTATGACGGCCCGCGCGAGGCGACGCTTGAGGTTTTGCGCGATCTGCATGCGCTGCATCCCGCCCATATCCCGTTCGAGGCGATCAATGTGCTGTGTCGCAAGGGGGTAAGCCTTGCGCCAGAGGATATCGACCGCAAGATCATTCTTGAAGGACGCGGTGGTTATTGTTTCGAGCAGAACGGCCTTTTCCGCCGCGTGTTGCGCAGCCTTGGCTTTGAGGTCGAAAGCCTCGCCGGGCGGGTATTGTGGGGCTATGACGAGGGCGATGGCCCGCGGCCGCGCTGCCATATGGCGATGCGCGTCACGCTGGATGGCGAGGCGTGGCTGGTTGATGTCGGGCTGGGCGGCTGTGTGCCGACCGCGCCGCTTTTGCTGGGCGTTTCGGTGCCACAGGTCACCCCGCATGATACCTTCCGGGTGCGGGAGCGCAATGGCCGTTACCTGACGGAGCTTGAGCGCGACGGGGTGTGGAAGCCGGTGCATGAGGTCGATATCGTTCCGGTCGAGGATATCGATTACGAGGTGATGAACTTTTACGCCAGCACCCATCCCGAAAGCGGCTTTGCCAAAGTTCTGATGGTGGCGCGAAGCGCCCCGCATGCAAGGTTCACGCTGCTGAACAATCGCCTGACCATCCGGTTGCGCACGGGTGAGGAAGAGGTGCATCACCTGTCAGTCGGTGATGTCGAGCAGACATTGACCGATATTTTCGGCATCAGCGTTGATCCGTCGTGGCGGACCTACCTTGAAGATGTGGTTGCCAGTGCGGAGGCCGTGCGCAAGCAGGGGTAATGAAGCCGCTAAATCAGCATGATCAGGGGCCGTGGCAAAGTGCTGCGGCCCTTTTGCATGCGAGGTCAGTAATTGACCGACAATTCATGGCGGTTCATCAGGCTTTCGAATGTGCCGTTCTGTTTGACCTTGGCGAGGGCAGCGTTAAAGCGTTCAAGCAGTTCGGTACCGTTTGGATAGTCCTTTGAGGTCATCAGAAACAGGCCAGCGCCCGGAAGCAGCGGTTTTTCAAGCGTATAGAATTTTTCAACTTCTTCGGGTGGGAAGAGGCTTCGGATCACATGCCATCCGACCGAGCGCGCGGTGGAAAACAGGTCAATCCGGCCCAGTTGCAGCATTTTGAAATTCTGTTCTTCGGACAGGGCATATTCGACGTTTAGCCCGGCTTCCTCAAACCATGGCTGATAATAATATCCCTGTATCCCGCCCAGGCGGTAGGAATGCAGATCGGCCAGGGTTTCATATCGGATGGCGGGTTTCGCACCCTGTGCGTTATAGGCGAAAAACGGGGAATCCTCGATATAGAGCGGGTCGGAGAAATTGAATTTCCGGTCGCGTTCTTCGGACCAGCGATAGGGCAATGTGCCCCATGCCTCGAGATTTTCAACATCCTGTTCGCCGCGCTTCCACGGTCTGAAATGAAATTCGAAACGGACATTCATTTCTTTGCCGATGGCGCGAAACAGATCAGGCAGGAAGCTTTCGCGCGCCGTGGCATGGGTATAGGGCGGGTAATCGTTGGTGACGATCACCAGCGTTTCGGTGGTTTCGCTTGCGCGTGCCTGTATCTGTGTTTGAGCCAGCAGCAAAAAGGCCGCTGTCAGCCAGACTTTGCGAAAGAATGTCATCCGTGTCCTTTTCCCGGCGGCACCGGGTGATTGGTTGCGGTGTTCTGTCGTTGCCGCAATTCAACCGTGTGTTCCCTTGTATATGGGTGGGGCAAAAGGACTTTGCAGGGGGCAAATGCAAAAGACAAAGGCCGCAGAGGGAGAGCTGCGGCCTTTGAGCAGATGCGCCGGGATTGTAGGTGCAATCGGCGCGGGAGACGACGGTGCGAACGCCTAGGCCGATTGGGCCGCGTGGGGCTCGTTCTCCGGCGGCAGGCGCAATTCGGTTTCGGTGTCAAAGACGTGGATTTTTTCCATGTCGAACGCGATATGGATGAAGCTGTCGACGGCGAAATCCGGGCGATCGAGGGTAAAGATTTTGACCGGATTGCCCGCGAGTGAGACATGGATAAGGGTTGAAAGCCCCATCGGTTCGATCAGTTCGACCCGGGCGGGAATGCCGCCATTACCACCATTTTCACCATTTTCATCGGCAGTAATCGCGATATGTTCGGGGCGTGCGCCAAGGGTGACGGTCTGATTGGCCGTTGCCCCGCGTGCGGGCAGGACGGGGACGAAAGACCCGTCGGTCAGGCGGATGCCCGCCGTGCCGTTCTGGGTGATTTCATAGGCACCTTTGAGGAAGTTCATCGCCGGTGATCCGATGAAGCTGGCGACAAAGATGTTGGCGGGGCGGTCATAGATTTCGACCGGGCTTCCGACCTGCTGGATGATGCCGTCATGCATGGCAACGATCCGGTCGGCCATGGTCATGGCTTCGATCTGGTCATGGGTGACATAGACCGAGGTCGCACCAAGGCGGCGGTGCAGTTTGCGGATTTCGGTGCGCATCTGTTCACGAAGCCGGGCATCCAGATTTGACAGCGGTTCGTCAAACAGGAAGGCCTGTGGTTTGCGGACAATGGCGCGTCCCATGGCAACACGTTGGCGCTGCCCGCCTGAAAGGGCCTTTGGCCGCCGTTCGAGAAGGGCGGTCAGGCCAAGGACTTCGGCGACATTGGTGATCGCATCGGCGATTTTTTCCTTGGCGGTTTTGCGCAGTGTGAGCGCGTAGCTCATATTTTCGGCGACCGACATATGGGGATAAAGCGCATAGGATTGAAACACCATGGCGATGTCGCGGTCCTTGGGCTGCAATTCATTGACGACCATGCCGCCGATGGAAATCGCGCCTGATGTGATGTCCTCCAGCCCGGCAATCATGCGAAGCAGGGTCGATTTGCCACAGCCCGACGGGCCGACCAGCACGATGAATTCGCCGTCCTGGATATCAAGGTCGATCCCATGCAGGACATCGACCGCGCCATAGCTTTTGACGGCATTTGAAATTTCAATGGAAGCCATTTGGGTCCTCTTATCCTTTCACAGCGCCAGCGGTAAGCCCCTGCACCAGATAACGCTGGATCAGCAGGAAGAACGCGCAGGCCGGGATCAGGGCCAGCACACCGGCGGCCATCATCTGACCGAAATCGACACTGAATTTTGAAACGAATGACAGCAGACCGACCGGGAAGGTCGAGGCACTTTCGCTGCTGACCAGCATCAGGGCGAATAAAAGCTCGCTCCAGGCGGCGGTGAAAACAAAGCCGAGCGTTGCCGCCACACCGGGCAGGGTGAGCGACAGAATGATGCGTCGGAAGGCCTGAAAGCGGGTATTGCCATCGATCATCGCGGCTTCTTCGAGATCCTTGGGAATGCCGTCAAAGAAGGACTGCATCAGGAAGGTCGCGAACGGCACATTGAACGCCGTATAGACGATGATAAGCCCCGTCAGGCTGTCGGTCAGGCCAAGCGGGGCCAAGATTTTAAAGATCGGGGCAATCAGCATGACCAGCGGGAACATCTGGGTGATCAGCATCAGGGCGACGATGATCACCTTGCCGCGAAAGGCAAAGCGCGAAAACGAATAGCCGGTCACGGCGGCGACCATGGTGGTCACAATCGCGGTGGTGCCCGCAACGATCACGGAATTCAGGAAATAGTGCGGAAAGTTGCTTTGGGTCAGGACGAAGAAATAGTTTTCCCACGTGGTGCGTGACGGCCACATCCGCACCCCTTCGGTATACAGGATGTCGTTGGGCGTGACCGATACCTTGAGCAGCCAGTAAAGCGGGAACAGGGCAAAGACGACAAAGGCCCCAATCATCAGATAATGACTGCCCCAATAGACCAGTTTGCGGGCGGGTGAATTTCCGGAAACGTTCATGTTCTTTGATCCCTTGCCCTAGTTGTCGGCATGCGTCATGGCGCGGCGCAGTGCAATCACACCCAGCGCATAGGCCAGCAGCAGAACCAGAAGGACGGCTGCAATCGCCGAGGCATAGCCGAAATCAAGGCGGCGGAAGGCCTGGGTGAAGATGTAGGAGGCGACGATCTGGGTTGAGTCCGCCGGGCCGCCATTGGTCATGACGACAATCAGATCGGCGAAATTGGCAATCCAGATGGTGCGCAGCATCAGCGTGATCGCAATGGTCGGGGCCAAAAACGGCAGGGTGATGCTGATGAATTGCTGACGGGTGGTCGCGCCATCGATTGAGGCGGCTTCGTACAGTTCCTTGGGGATGGATTGCAGGGCGGCCAGAAGGGTGATGGCAAAGAAAGGAATGCCAAACCAGATATTTGCAACAATCGGCCCCCACATCGCAAGGTCCGGGTCGGACAGGATGTTAAACGGGGTTTCCATCAGGCCAAGGGCGGTAAACCAGTGCGGCAGCGGACCAACCACGGGATTGAACATCCATGCCCAGTTCAGGCCCGACAAAAAGGTCGGCACAGCCCACGGGAGGAATACCAGCGCCTGAACCAGCCGACGTCCAAGGAAATCCCGGTTAAGCAACAGGGCAAGGATCAGGCCAAGCGTGAACTGGAATAACAGGGAGCCGAAAGTCCACCACGCGGTATTGACCAATGCGCCAAGAAACGCATCGTCGGTGATTAGGGTCTGGAAATGGGCCGTGCCGACAAAGCCGCCACTGAACGGATTGAGGATACGGATATCGCGAAAGGCATAGCTTAGCCCCAGAACAAGGGGCATCAGCATTACCGCGATGATCAGGATCAGGGCGGGGGAAACATAAAGATAGGGTTCAAGAATGCCGGACAGTCTTCTGGAGATCACCCCCCGCCTTTCGACGGGGAGCTTTCCGGCCTGCATTGCAGTGGTCACTGATTTGCCGCCATCCATTTTTTCTGTGCCGGGGTCAGGTATTCTGCCCATTCGGTTGCCAGTTCTTCGGGCGTGATACGGCCGAGCATGGCTTCCTGACTGGTGCGGATCACAAGGCTGTCCTTGAAGAAGGCGAATTCTTCAAGATGGGTTGGCATGACGGTCGGATGAACGTCAGGATCGGACAGTTCGTTAAACCAGCCTTCGAATTGCGGACTGGCAAAGAACGGATCGCTTTCGGCACCATTGTGGATCGGCAATGCCCCGATGCGCTTGTTCCAGGCAAGGTTGCTGTCCTTGGATTCAAGATGGGCGATCAGGTTCCATGCCTCGTCCTTGTGTTCGCTGTTGGCAAACATGGACCAGCCGGCATAGCCGATGGTCGGGAAGGCCTTGCCCGACGGGCCCTTTGGCATGGTGGTTACGCCGAAATCCTCTTCCTTCATGCGGCTTGAAATCGCGATCAGGGCGTCGGGGTCCTGATCGAGCATCGCACAGGTGCCGGAATAGAACCCGGCGACGATTTCGTTAAAGCCCCAGTTCAGGCTGTCTTTGGGGGCCAGTCCGTCCTTGTAGATATCGATCAGATATTCAAGACCGTCGGTCCAGCCTTCAGACGCAAAGGTGCTTTGGCCGTCTTCGGTGAAGAATTCGTTCGATCCGGCGGCGGTCGCGCCAAACATCACCCAGCCATTCAACCCGCCGGGCCCGCCGCGCATGCAATAGCCATATTTGCCGGGAAGGGCGGATACCTTTTCAGCAGCCGCGCGGAAGTCATCGAGCGTTACCGGGACTTCGGTGACACCGGCTTCTTCGAACAGCTTTTTGTTATAGAACATCGCGCGCAGATAGAAGCCATAAGGCAGCATATAGGCGGTATTGTTGGCCGAACGGGCAAATTCGATGGCCCGGTCATTGAGCGTTTTCGCCCCGTCCCATTCCTTGATGTAAGGTTCGAGGCTTTCAAGCGCGCCGTTATTGGCATAGAGGGTTAGCCACGTATCGGGCATTTCAACGATGTCGGGGGTTTGTCCGGCCGATACCATGGTGGCGAATTTTTCGAACGCCTGCCCCCATGGAAGGGATGTGATTTCGACGGTCACACCGGGATTTGCCGCCTCGTATTCCGCGACCAGGCTTTTGAGCGTTTCGGTGCGTTCCGGGCTTGTGATGACTTCGACAAGTTTCAGCGTGGTATCGGCATGGGCCTGACTTGTCAGAACGAGAGAGGTCACACCTGCCAGTAATGTTGTTTTCCAGTTCATTGTGAAGTTCCCTGTTTTTAAAGAGTATTCTTACTTCAGGCTTGCCCCGATCGCCTGTGTCAGGTCTGCCCGGAGGTCTTCCGGGCTTTCGAGGCCGATATGCAGGCGGACCAGATTTTCCGGCACGCCAAAGCGCAGTGCGGAATTGGGCCCGCCGACTTGTGCGCGCGTCACCAGCGCAGGCACAATCAGGCTTTCGTGCCCGCCCCATGACACGCCGATCTTGAAGATGCGCAGCGCATCGACAAATTTCGGGATATCGACATTCGGGGTGAACTCGAACGAAAACAGACCGGATGATCCGGTCAGGCCGGGGGGCGTTTGCCCGCCCAGACGCGGATGGTGAACCGCGATGACTTCGGGGTGGTCGGCAAGGAAACCGGCAATGGCCAGCCCCGATCTTTCATGTTCATGCATGCGGGCCGACAAGGTGCGAAGCCCACGCAGCAAAAGCCAGCCGTCAAAGGCCGACAGCTTGGCCCCCAGATAAGGCAGGATGGTGGACCGGACATTGCCGATGAATTCGGACGATCCGGCAATCACGCCTGCGACCACGTCGCTATGCCCGCCAAGATATTTTGACGCGGAATGAACCACGACATCGCAGCCCAATGTTGCGGGCTGGCAGAAAATCGGCGATGCCCAGCTGTTATCAATGATCGAGACCGCCCCGGCGGTACGGGCAATATCGCAAAGGGTTTTGATATCATGGGTGTGGAAGGTCCAGCTTGTCGGGCTTTCGAGATAGAGGACCTTGGCGCCGGGAATGGCGGCGCGCACCGCATCGATATCGCGGCCATCGACATAATCGACCGTGACATTCATATCGCGCAGGAACATCTCGAAAAACCGGAAGGCATCGGGATAAAGATGTTCGACAGCAACGATCCGGTCCCCGGGGCGGACCACCGACAGGACGGCGGATGAAATTGCGGCCATGCCGCTGGCGGTGCCTAATGCGTCTTCGGTTTTTTCAAGGGCGGCGATTTTTTCTTCGAACGCGCGGACGGTCGGGTTGAGGCCACGCGAATAGACCGGGCGGGTTTTGCGCCCGGCATAGGTTTCGACCATTTCGGCGAAGTTTTCGAACACGAAAAGCGAGTTCTGGAAAATCGGCGGCACGACCGCATTGGCGAAATGGGTTTCGTCATAGGCCAGCCGGGTGGCGGGGGACAGGGCGTCGTCCTGTGATCTGCTATTTGCCGGTTTATCGGAATTATTGTTGTTCATTGGACATTCTCACGATGTCGTTTTCGACGATTTCAAGGATGGCAAGCGTGTGCTGACGGGCGGCTTCGGGGTCGCGCGCGACAATCGCGTCAAACAGCATACGGTGAAATTCAAAGGATTCCTTGGCGAAGTCCGGGCGGTTGAAGGGCTGGGCAAAGAAGCTCTCAAACGCTTCGCGCATCTGGCCGAGCAACTGTTCAAACAGGGGATTGCCCGACGCCTTGTAGATCGAGAGGTGATAGACAAGGTCGGCCTGGCCGGCGGTGCCAAATTCCAGATGTTCGGCTTCCATCGCATCAAGGGCGGCGCGCATTGCTTCGATATCCGCATCGCTTGCGCGTTTGGCGGCCAGCATGCTGGCTTCGACTTCAAGGCCGCGGCGGACTTCAAGGGTTTGCAGCAACCCATCACGCTGGGTGGCGATGGAAAGCGGCATGAACAGGGTCTGTTCACTGACCGGGCGTTTAAGATAGGTGCCCGATCCGCGTTTGATTTCGACGATGCCAAGGGCCTGCATATGGCCGATTGCCTCGCGGATGCTGGATCGGCCGACCTGAAGGCCCGCCATCAGTTCGCGTTCGGGCGGCAATTGATCGCCGGGTTTCAAATCCGATTGCACGATGAATTGCGTCAGGGATTCAAGGATCGCATCGCGACGCCCCGATGTCTGTATGGGTCGGATAGTGGCACCTGCCGATTGCGACACTTCACACCTTTATCTGATTTTCACATCGCCCCGGCGACCGGATATGCGGTCAGCCATCAGACGTCAGACCAATTTTGGAATTGAATCGGTTCAAGTCAAGCGGAAATGAAAAAGACGATGATGTTTTGCAATCGCGAATGGCGGCAGCGTGCCGGTTTTCGGGGCTTTGGCCGGGATCAGAATGGTGCGGTGGGTGCGCTGCAAATCCGGATGATCCGGGGGCGTTTGATCGGGAAATTCCGTTAAACGGCGTGCGCGCGGCGGGGAGTCGGTGCAAAGAGCAGCGAGATCGGGCGGTGAGGATCGGAGCGATGGTGCCGATGGAGAGCGGGTAGGTTGGCTGAAGAGTAACGAGCCGCTTGGCATAAAAAACGCGCCGCATGGGGGGATGCGGCGCGTGAAGTCGGGGCAGGTGTTTACAGGTGCGAGGCGTCAGCCATCAGACGTTTTCAGACTGTGCCACGCGGTAGCGTTCAGCGGGCAAATGGTTGCTGAGCCGGGTCGAGATATCCCGACGCATGGCCTCGTATGTGTCCCATTCCTTACCGTCCTGAAGTGGCGGGATGGTGACGACTTCGCCCAGATCAAGACCGGCGAGGGCGGCGTCGACCATGTCATCGGCGGTCATGACCCATTCGGCGGGCAGATTATCGTAATGCATGCCCGAAACTTCCCAGAAGCCGGTGGCGGTGGCACCGGGCAGGACGGCCTGAACGCGAACGCCCTTGTCGGCCAGTTCATGTTGCAGGGACTGGGTCAGGGCGAGGACATAGGCCTTGGATGCACCGTAAACGCCATTAAGGATTTCCGGCCCGAGGGCAACGATGGATGCAATATTGATGATCGTGCCCTTGGCCCGTTCGACAAAGGCCGGGGCGACGGCATAGGTCAGCCGGGTCAGAGCGGTGACGTTCAGGCCGATCATGTATTCCATCTTGTCGATATCGGCTTCGAGCAGCGGGGCGACCGAGCCAAACCCGGCATTGTTGACCAGCATGGTGATGGATTTATCGCTGCGAAGGCGGCTTCCGACCCGGGCGAGATCAACATGATCGGCAAGGTCGGCCGCAAGGGTTTCGACAGTCCGACCAGTTTCGGTCCGGATGGTTCTGGCGACATCGTCCAGCGCATTCTGATTGCGCGCAACGAGGATCAGATCATAGCCGCGTCTGGCCAGGCGATCGGCATAGATCGCGCCAATACCCGAAGATGCGCCGGTGATGAGAGCTGTGCCCTTTGAGGTGATTGCAGTCATGTTTTCGGTTCCTGAAAATGTGAAGCTTGTTGCTGAACCGACAATAACCTTGAGGGGTGATGTCCTAAATGTCATATTAACGTCGTTTTGAGACATTTTAGGGGTGACGCGCGATGATTTCGGTTGGGTTTGTTCTGCATCCCGGTTTTGCCCCGATGGGGCTTTCGGTTTTGTCAGCGTTCGAGGTTGCGAACCTGCAGTCGGGGGAAAAGCGTTATGACGTGACCCTGCTGTCGCCAAATGGCGGTGTGGTCCATGGCAGCATGGGATTGCAGGTTGATAGCCAGACGATTTCGGGGCGGTATTTTGATCTGGTGATCATTGGCGGTGGCATGGACGAGGCCGGGCCCGACGTGATTGATTTCGTGCGTCAATTGCCGGGGAGCAGCCGGCGGGTTGCTGCGACCTGTGTCGGGGCGTTTCTGTTGGCGGAGGCCGGATTGCTTGACGGGCGGCGGGCAACAACCCATTGGGCGCGAGCCCGTGAATTGCAGCAGCGGTTTCCGAAAATCCGGGTCGAGGAAGACCGCATTTTCATCCGTGACGGACCGGTCTGGACGTCTGCCGGAATGACGGCGGGGATTGATCTGGTTCTGGCGTTTATCGAAGATGATTTCGGAATCGAACTTGCCCGTGCGGTGGCGCGCAAGCTGGTGGTTTATCATCGCCGGGCCGGGGGCCAATCGCAGTTTTCCGCCCTGCTTGAGCTTGAGCCGACGTCGGATCGCATCCAGAAAGTTCTGACCTATGCCCGGCGCAATCTTGCCAACCGGCTGAGTGTCGAGGAGCTTGCGGGGGTCGCCAATCTGAGCCCGCGTCAGTTCAGCCGTGCCTTTCAGGCGGAAACCGGTCAATCCCCGGCCAAGGCGGTGGAAAACATGCGGCTTGAAGTGGCAAGGGGGCTGATGGAAGACACCCATCACACGATTGATGTGGTCGCCCGCGAAACCGGATTTGCCGACCGGGACCGGATGCGCCGTGCCTTCGTTCGTGCCTTTGGCCAGCCGCCGCAAACCATCCGCAGATCATCAACCCTGCAATCCGCGGGGTGATGGCGGCCTGATCGGGCATGATGCAAAAAAACGCGCCGCACGGGGGATGCGGCGCGTGAAGTTGGGCAGATGTTGAGGGAGGCAGGCGTTAAGGATCAGTTGGCGTTGGCGGCCTTGAGGATCAGGTCGGCAACTTCCTTGGGGTGGGACACCATGACGACGTGGGATGCGCCATCAATCACAACGGTTTCCTGTGAATTGGCGCGTTTCGCCATGAATTCCATTGCGGCGGGCGGGATGTTTTTATCGGCCGTGCCATAGATGTGGTAGGACGGCACATCCTTCCATGCGATATCGCCAGACGGTTCGTTCAGCGCAAAGTCGGTGACCGGGCGTTGGGCAATCGCCATCAGGCGTGCCTTTTCAGCCGGAACGTCGGCGGCAAATTGCGCGTGGAACTTCGCCGGATCGATATAAAGGTCATTCACACCGTTGCCGAGCGGAACCGGGGCTGCCAGGGCCTCGCCCAGGGTGCCGCCGGGGAATTTTCCGGCCAGTTCGGCAATGGTTTCACCCTTTTCCGGGGCGAAAGAGGCGACATAGACCAGTGCCTTGACATTGGCCGCACCGGTTGCGGCGTTGCTGATGACCGGCCCGCCATAGGAATGACCGACCAGAACCACTTCACCCGGAATGCTGTCGATAAGTGACCGCGTATAGGCGGCATCGCCGGATACACTGCGCAGCGGGTTGGCGACGCTTATGACGCGATATCCTTCGTCCTGCAGGATCGGCGCGACACCATCCCAGCTATCAGACGCGGCAAAGGCGCCGTGGACCAGAAGGATGGTCGGTTTGGTATTGGCGGCATTCGCGGCCGCCGTGTCAGCGGCAAAGGCCGGAGATTGCGCGGCCATCAGGCCGAAGGCAAAGGCAGTCGCCTTGAGCAGGGTTTTCACATTCAGCATTTTCATCTTCCCTTTTCCCGGTTTCGCCGGTGACCGGCCAAACGTTGTTTCGATGAGATGCTTGTAGCTGTGAATTTATGATCGTGCAATATTAAATCGTGTGCGATTTAATCACGTGAGATCACATGAGCGTGAGGTCGGTATTGTGGCGGGGGTGCAGGTGGAGGTAAGGGCGGCAGGACACATTATCCGTTACTCCCGCGAGGGTGAGAGATTACGGCGTTGCGAGTTCGGTGGGCGGTTTTGAGGATGTGGCACGAAGGGCTGGATTCCCGCGTTCGCGGGAATGACGGGTTGGGGGAGGGACGTATCAGTTGTTCGTCCCCGCGGCGCGAAGGAGGGCACGGGACTGCGGATTGGTGCTGGTCGTATGGCACACCTGCCGTCACTCCCGCGAAGGCGGGAGTCCATGGGGCTGCAGGCTTGATGGGGGGTTTTGAGGGTGTGGCACGAAGGGCTGGATTCCCGCGTTCGCGGGAATGACGGTTTGGGGGAAGGGCGTGCCAGTTGTTTGTCCCTGTTGCGCGAAGGGTTGCGCATGGGGCAGCGGATTGGGGCTGGTCTTGTGGAGAGACGGGACACACCATCCGTCACTCCCGCGAAAGCGGGAGTCCATCCTGCGGCGGGTTCGGTGTGAAGGCAGAAGGTGTGGCGGGGCTCAGAACTTCATCCTGAACCCGGCACCGAAGGCATGTTCGTGGCTGTTTTCCGAGATCGAGGGCTGGTAATCGGCGTAGAGGGTCCAGCCGTCATCATCGGCAAGGGCAAAGCCGAGATTGCCGACCAGCCGGTCGCGGTCGGTTTCGCTGCCCGAGACGGTGAAGGACGGGGTTCCGGCAAAGGCGAGCGTGGTGCTGTTGGAAACCGGGCCGATATGATGATCCCATCCCAGACGGAATTGCGGGATCAGGGTTTTGCCATCACCGGTATCGATCATGCCGGCAAAGCGCACGCCAAGGCTTGCGGTGCCTGAAAGGTCGTCATCGGCCGCGCGCGAGATATTGGCAGAATCTGCCCCGGTTTCGGAAAAGCTGCCATAGCGGTTCCAGGTCACGCCCAGCCCGCCATAAGGTTCCGCCCGCCAGTTTGGCGCAAGCGCAAAGCCCTTTGCCAGTTCGAGATCGGCGTTGAGCGCATTGTCGGTGTAATCGGCGGTGGCGGTGCGGTCGATGCTGCCGAAGTCAAGGTTGCGGCTGCTGTCGATGCCAATGCGGGTCCAGCCGGCCTGTCCGGACAGGCGCCAGTCATCGCCGAGATCATGGGTGCCATAAACTCCGGCCATGAGATTGGCGGAATCAAGGGTGGCGTCGCGGCCACTTTGGCGGCTGTTGCCGTCGGCATAGCCGAAATAGATGCCAATGGTGGTGGTTTCCGACAGGCGGGTGTCATAGCCGCCGATCATGCCGGCCCATTTGTAATCGGTGGTATCGATATTTTCATCGCCATCAACCCGGCCTTTGCCGCCAATCGCCTGAAGCCAGATGGCAGAACCGGTCTGGGATATGCCGTCATTGCCAATGGCCAGAAGGGGCGTGTCCGCATCGGTTGCGACATGGTCGGACGCGGCCGGACCGGCGGAAGCAAACCCCGCCAGTGCGGCGGGCGAAAGTGTGCCTGCGGCGACGAGAGTCCCGGCCGTGCTGCTGTTGCCGTTAAGGGCGGCCAGACGACCGCCGATCTGCCCGCCGGCCTGACGGGCGATCTGGCCGTTGATGGCGGTGGTGCTGGCGTGAACATCGCCGGAAAGCTGTTCGTAGGCGCGCTGGACTTCGGCGGTGGTCAGGCCCTGAAGGGCGGCACGGATGGTGGCACCATCAGCCCCCGGAAGATCATCGATGACAGCGGCGACCGCCGACTGGTTGCCGGTGACGGCATGATCGGTAAAATCGGTGTCGTTGCGTGTGAGGCTAAGGGTTACATCGTTGCCGGTGCCGCCACTATAGGCAACAGAGGCATTATAAAAGGCAAGCTGGTTATTGATGCTGTTGAAAGTACCGACAACTGCATCCACCCCGTCATTGGCGATGATGATGTGGGTATAATTGTCCTGACCGGACATATCATTATCGGGCAGGCCAAGAATGCGAAGCGTCGCGCCGCCAAGATCAACCGCCCCGTTGACGATTACCTGATCGGCATCGCCTGCGGCATTGACTTCGATCGCGAGGATCGAGCCACTGTTAAGGGTATAGTTGCCATTGACGGTCTGGGTTCCAATCGAATTGCCCGGGGCGTGAATACCGCCTGATTGCAGAGTGGTCGCCCCAACAGGACCGGTCCCGCCAAGGGTGGCGCCGCTCCGGATTGTGAAAGCCGAGGAACTGGCCGCGCCATTGACCAGCAAGGTGCCGCCCCAGACGGTGGTGGTACCGGTATAGGTGTTGGTCCCTGACAGGGTCAGTGTTCCTGCCGCCACTTTGATGACATTGCCAGCGCCGGAAATGACACTGGCATAGGTCTGGTTATCGCTGCGATTGAAGATAAGTGTTCCGAGGCTGGTGACGTTGAAGTTCCCGCCAAGGGCCCCGGTGGTGCCGCCATTGCCGATCTGCAGGATTCCCTGTCCGACATAGTTGTTGCCGGTAAAGCCAGATGAATCGCCGGTCAGGATTTGCGTATGGTTGCCGTTCTTGTTGAACTGCCCATTGCCCGACATGACGCCAGAATAAGTACCGGAACTGGTGGATGTGATGGTGAAGGTGCCGGTATTGAAGATATTACCGATGAGCTGCCCGCCATTGACCGAGGTGATGCCGGGGTTATTAAAGGTGCCGTTATTGGTCAGCGTGGCCCTGATCGTCATGAAATTGTTGTTGGTCAGTGTGCCGGTGCTGTTCAGCGCGCTGTCAACGTTGAAGTCGTTGTTATTGATCAGTGTGCCGTTATTGGTGAACGTGCCGTTATTGGTCAGCGTGCCGTTATTAGTAAACTGGGTATTGTTGATCAGTGTGCCGTTATTGGTCAGGGTGCTACCACCGCTATTCTCAAGTGTGGCGTTATTGGTGTAAGTGCCGCCACTATCGATCGTCCCACCGTTGATGACAACGATGCCCGTGGCAGTCTGGCTGTCGCCATCGGGAACGTGGATCTGTGCAAAGGCAATCTGTGGTGCGGCAAGGGCGATTAGTCCCCCGGCAAGCGAAAGTCCGCAAAGCACAGTGATATCGCGCAGCGCAGCACGAAGGTGGCGCATCGATAGTGGATTTTGCATGGTTATCTGCCCGTTAGTCCCAGATGGTCCCCAAGTCGGGCAGTTTTGTTTCCGGGTTGTTTCCCGACTGTCCCGTGTTCGGCTTTAGGCAGCGGGGAAAAGATACGCAACCGGAAAGAGACCAACGAACATGCAGTTTCGACGAACCGACAAAACGGCACATCAAAATCAATCAAATAGGGTATTTGGCGGCGGGACTGGATGGGGCGGTGCTGAAAGCCCTAAATGCGATTCAGACGCCGAGCTTGCTGCGCAGTTCCTGGCGGTAGGGGCGAGAGACACTTTGGGTTTCATCAAGAATACGCAGGCTGACTTCCCATCGGTCGCCGCTGCTGCCGGCATGGCGGTTGAGTTCCGCGACATGATGCAGATTGACAATCGTGGTGCGGTGGATGCGGTGAAAATGGCCCGGTGGCAGCATTCCCGCCCAGACCGAAAGCGGGCGCAGATCCGTCATGGACGACCCGTCCGAAAGAAACAGGGTGGTATAATCCCGCGCCGAGCGCAAACAGACAATTTCAGCCGATGTTACACCCCGGACCCGACCAAAGGTGCGGATATAGATCAACGGATCGGCCGACAGGCGGGCAACCGGTTGTCTGTTTTGTTGAGCGGGGGTGTTGTTGCCATAGCGCGCAAGCGCAATCAGGTTCGCGCAACGGTAAAGCTGTGATGTGACTGCGCCATCCCAATGCGTGTGTATGCGGGTGGCATCAAAACCGATACAGGCGCGCAGGCGGTCTTCGAAAAAGACCGGGATGCAAAGGACGCTTTTGTCATTCTGGCGCAGCATTTCGGCCTGAAGATCGCGGGCGGGACGTGGCAGGGTGCTGACATTGTTGATCATGACGGCCTGATTGGCGGACAGAAACTGTTGCAGCCAGGCGATCATGGTAACGGGGGTGTCCTGCAGATCGGTGACATGCGAGGTGACGGTTTCGCGGCTCCATTCATGGGTGTTGCGAAAGCGCAAAAGCGTTGCGTCATATTCGAACATCCATGCCCGGTCTGCGCCGGCGGCAAGTCCGGTCAGTTCGAGAATGCCGGTAATTGCCTGATCACAGGGTTCCGCCAGCAGCATCCGTGCCGTTTGGAAAACCCATTCGTCGCACCGGGCATCCTGAATGTTCCGGCAATCGGGCGACAATGGCAGGTCGGAAATTTCGAAAGACGGGCGCGCTAAAACCTGCGTGCCGGAATGCGACGCGTCCAATAGCATGGCTTGTGTTACCCAACCTGAATTTTTTTCAGATGGTTACACGTTTGCGAGTGGATCGCAAGAAGTCAGTTATAGGCCCTTCAGGTCAACTTCAGGTATGGCCGGGCGGGATCAGAATTTCATTCTGAACCCGGCACTGGCGGCATGTTCGCGGCGGCTTTTGGAGATCGAGGGCTGGTAATCTGCATAGAAGCTCCAGCCATCGTCATCGGCAAGGGTCATGCCGAGATTGCCGACCAGTGTATCGCGGTCGGTTTCGCTGCCTGCGACGGTGAAGGAGGATGTGCCGGTAAAGGCCAATGTGGTGCTGTTGGCTGTCGGGCCAAGGTGATGGTCCCAGCCAAGCCGGAATTGCGGGATCAGGGTTTTGCCATTGCCGGTTTCAAACATGCCCGCCATCCTTAGCCCGAGGCTTGCGGTTCCGGTCAGGGTGCTGTCAGATGCGCGTGACAGATTGGCCGAGCCGGCCCCGGTTTCGGTAAAGGCGTCATGATCGTTCCAGAGCACGCCCAGCGCGCCATAGGGCACAACCCGCCAGTTATGGGCAACGTCAAATCCCCTTGCCAGTTCAAGATTGGCATTGAGCGCATTGTCGGTGTAATCCGCCGTGGCGGTACGATCAATACCGCCAAAAACAAGATTACGGCGGCTGTCATTTGCCGTTCGGGTCCAGCCGGCCTGCCCGGAAAGCCGCAAATCATCGCCAAGGTCACGCGTGCCATAAAGCCCGGCCATGAAATTGCGACTATCGAGGGTGGCATCCCGGCCAGCCTGACGGTTCCTGGCGTCGGCATAACCGAAATAGACCCCCAGAATGGTGGTATCAGAAAGCTGTGTGTCAAAGCCGCCAACCATGCCGGTCCATTGGTAATCGGTGGTGTCGGCATTGCCATCACCATCGATCCGGCCGGTTGCGCCGATGGCCTGAAGCCAGATGGCGGACGTCACCTGTGGTGCATTTTCAGCCCCCAGCGAGAGCATGTTTGCATCACTGGCATATATTTCACTGTCACTTGCCATCGGGCCGGAACGGGCAAAGCCGGTAAGTTCGGCGGGGGACAGGGTGCTGGCGGCGACAAGGGACCCGCTGATGGTTTGGGCAATGGTGCGGCTGCGATTCAGATCGGCAAGGCGTGCCCCGATCTGGCCGGTGGCCTGATGGGTGATGCGGTCATTCATGGTGGGGCCCGCGGCAAAGATATCGCCTGAGAGCTGCTGATAGGCGTGCTGTGCCCCGGCATCCGTCAGGCCGAGAATGGCGTTGCTGATGGTGGTGCCGTCCGTGCCCGAAAGGTTCCCGATCTGGCCTGCGACGGCTTTTTGATTGGGGGTTGTGGCAATGTCGGTAAAGCCACTGGCGTTGCGGGTCAGTGTCAGGGAGACATCATTGCCGGTGCCGTCGACGGTGGAACGGGCGGCGTCATAAAAGGCAAGCTGATTGTCAATCGTTGCAAAATCGCCGGTAATCGCATCAACGCCATCATTTTCGATGATCACGTAATTATAGGTGGTTTGACCGGAGAAATTGTTCCCCGATACGCCTTTGACCCGCAGTGTCGAGCCGGTGATATCGACCGTGCCGGTCACGATGACCTTGTCGGAATTGCCAGCACTATCCACCTCGATCTCGAGGATGGAACCGGCATTGAGGACATAGGCGCCATTGACGGTCTGGGTGCCGATGGAATTGCCCGGCGCGTGAATGCTGCCCGACTGCAAGGTCGTCGCCCCTAAGGTGCCGGTGCCGCCAAGGGTACCGCCGTTCTGGACCGTGAAGGCCGAAGAAGTGGCAGAGCCGTTAACCGACAATGTGCCACCTGAGACAGTCGTGGTGCCGGAATAGGTGTTGGCGCCGCTGAGTGTGACGGTGCCGGTTCCGGTTTTGGCAAGCGCCCCGGTCCCGGCCAGAACGGCACTGATGGTGCCCGACTGGGTCGCGAAAGTGCCCGTTGATGACAATGTGCCGTTTGACACGGTTGCGCCATTGAGTGTGATGGTGCCGGTTCGGGTCTGTGTCGTCGTGCCGAGATCAAGCGTTCCACCGGTGAGGTTAAGTGCGCCTGCGGCATCCCCGAGTGTTCCCGATCCTGACAGGGATAATGTTCCCGCCGAAAGGTTTGTTGCGCCGGTATAAGTGTTGACCCCGCTGAGCGTGACGGTGCCGGTTCCGGTTTTGGCAAGCGCCCCGGTCCCGGCCAGAACGGCACTGATGGTGCCTGATTGGGTATCGAAGGTTCCCGATGATGACAATGTGCCGTTTGACACGGTTGCGCCATTGAGTGTGATGGTGCCGGTTCGGGTCTGTGTCGTCGTGCCGAGATCAAGCGTGCCGCCGGTCAGATTAAGTGCGCCTGCGGCATTTCCCAGTGTTCCCGATCCTGACAGGGATAACGTGCCCGCCGAAAGGTTTGTTGCGCCGGTATAGGTGTTGGCGGCACTGAGTGTCAGGGTGCCTGCGCCGTTTTTGGTCAGTGCCCAGCTTCCGGTGCCGCCCGATCCGGCCTGATCGGTGATGGTATTGGCAAGGGTTTGTGTATCGCCGGTATCAGGATTGAAGGTCAGGGTGCCGCTGCCTTGCAGGAAAACACCATCGCCAAAGGCAGAGCCGTCCTCGGCCGTGCCCGCCGCACCGGTTCCGCCGTTTCCGCCGGTGACGGTGTTGTTATTGACGGTCAGGGTTCCGGCGATGGTCAGGGTTGCGCCATCCATGACAAAGATGGCACCCCCGGCACCAAGGCCACCACCCCCGGCCGCCTGAGAGATGGTACCGCTTGAGACACCGTTGCCCGCGCCAAATCCGCCCTGACCGATAGCGGCGGTCAGGCCGCCGCCGCCACCCCCGCCGCCAAAACCGCCATCGCTCCGGAATGCGCCACCCCCGCCGCCAAAACCGCCATTACCGGCTTTGCCGCCGCCGCCGCCAAAGCCGCCATCGGGGTCGTCGGTAAACGTGCCATCAATGCCGTTGACACCGCCGCCGCCGATCGACTGGTCGCCAGATCCACCGCCACCGCCATTGTTGCCGCCCGTACCACCGCCGCCGCCGAGATCGGCGCCATCCCCACCGGCACCTTCGCCCTGGGCGATCCCGTCACCACCATTTCCAACATTTGATCCACCGGTTGCCCCGCTGCCAAGGCCGCCACCACCGCCGGAGTTGCCAGCGACAGCAACGCCGCCATCACCCCCCATGCCGCCGCCGCCGCCGGTGATCCCCGCTGTGGTTTGTGCACCGCCATCACCGCCGGTTGCGGCGTTGTTTTGCGCGACAAGGTTGCTGATGGTGACATTGGCGCCATCCTTGACGAACAGCGCCCCGCCAAGCCCGGCCCCGCCGCCGGCGGCCTGACCTGCATCGCCGCCCGAAGCAACGGCGTTTTCAATGGTCAGGTCGTTGATTGCCACGGTGCCGGAATACACAAACAGGCCGCGAAACGCGTTATTACCACTGAGCGTATTGCCATTACCGTTCAGCGTGATGTTGCTGTTCAGCGCGTTCAGATCGCCGCTGGTCAGCGTAATGGTGCCCAGGCCATTTTGGACATCGATGGTGTTGGTGCCGCCCGCAGCGTTGGCATCAAAAATCGCCTGCCGCAGGGAACCGGCACCGCTATCGGCGGTGTTGGTGACATTGAACGTTGCGGCCTGTGCCGATCCGATTGGTGCGGCGCATGACAGGATCAGGGGGACAAGACCGTATCGGGTGTGCGCAAAGATACCGCGCCAGCACGAGAATTGACGTGCCCGCCGGGATGGTTGATGCGGATCCATGTAACAGCACGCCTTTGGTCATGAGAAATAAGAGGTTCCCATTCCTTTGGGCGACTTTCGCAAAGGGCACAACCCGCTATCTGAGAGCGTGGACTTTATTCTGCGCAATGTGGATAAGGGCTTGCGCAAAGTGGATAATTGGCAGGTTTTTTTGATAAAAAGACCATCCGTCGGCGGGGCATGGTCGCCACGCGCCCGGATCAGTTTGCCGGTCTGTCGGCCCTTTGGGAAAGATCGTCAAGATAGGCGAGAAGATCGGCGATGGTTTCAGGGGTGAAGGTGAATTCCGGCATGGTCAGTTGATCGTGCGACACGGTGATGCCTTCGGCAAGGGCCTCTTCTAGGTTTTCAATCGGCCAGCGCTGACCGAAGCTTGCCAGTGGCGGGGCGGTGGTGATCGTCGGGTCGGGATAGGGATCACCGGCAAATTCCATATGACAGCGCAGGCAGGTCTGTTCGGCAATCGATTTGCCGCGCGCGATATCGCCATGTTCCTCGCCGCGATGGGCAAGCTGGTTGCTGATCAGCAGGAAGGCCGCGGCGGCGACCCCGGTGATCAGGATGACAAGGCTTCGTTTGCGTATCATGGCGGTTCCCTCTTTCGTCTTTGGCGGGAGTATAGCGCCATTTGGTAAATGAAGTTTTTCGAATGTGCAGGCGGGATGTTGCGAAAGATATTGATAATCAGTCTTAATATCTGCTAGTGAAGCATCGTTGTTTGTGCCGTCCCGAGGAAATACGGCTTTGTCCGCGAACCCCAACGCCCTTGTTCTTTTCATGTCGCATCGCCCGGCGCTGGTGAATTATGCCAGCAGCATCACGGGTAATCGCGTGCAGGCCGAAGACCTTGTGCAGGAAGCCTGGTTGCGGTTTGACGCGGCATCAGACCGGCGGCTGATCGAGGATGCGACGGGGTATCTTTACCGGATCGTGCGCAACCTGGCGCTGGATAGCAAACGCAGGCTGGCGCGGGAAAACCGCGTGACCAGTGCCGGGGATTTTGACGAGGCGGCCCGGATATCGGCCGATATTGCCCCGGACCCGGAAACCGTCGCCCTTTACAAGGATGAGTATGCGATCGTGATGGCGGCGATGGACGAATTGCCCGAACGCACCCGCATTGCATGCGAGATGCATCGGTTTGGTGGCGCAAAGCTTAAGGAAATTGCCGCCTTCCTCGATATTTCCGTGCCGCTGGCGCACAAGCTGGTGGCGGACGGGATCGAGCATTGCAAACAGCGGCTGGATCAGGCATGAGCCGGGTTCACAATATTTATAGAAAAAAGTTCCGCAAATGCGTTTAGTAGTTGTAGGAACTTTAGCTTTGGGGCTTTTCGGGGCAGGCCGGTGCGCACCCGCAATCTGCGATACCGACCGGGAATAGAGACGAGAATGGCAGCGAACACAGATGCGATCCCGCCGCAGGCCTCACGGGAGGCGACCGACTGGCTGATCCTGTTGCAGGAAGAGCCGGACGATCAGGATATTCTGCGCGCATTTGCGGAATGGTGTGAACGTGACCCCGCACATATGCAGGCATGGAATGCCACGCGCCGGGCGGCGGATGTAATGGCGACAGGTGCGCCTGAGCATGCTGATCGCTGGCAGCCCTTCGTTCGTGAGATGCGAACGGGCGGTGAAGGATCGTCTGTTTCATCATCATCGCGCAAAGATAATGTCGTGCGCCCGGCTTTCGGGCGGCGAAAGATGTGGCTTGGTGGCGGGCTTGCCATTGCCGCATCGCTTTTTGCAGCAGTAATCGGGCCGGGGATCGTTACCCGTGCTGTTACCGGCTGGCAGGCCGATTATGTGACCGATACTGCCGAGATGCGCACCATCACCCTTGCCGATGCCAGCACGGTGACGATGGCACCCGAAAGTGCGATCCGGGTGCGTTACGAGGCGGGCGAGCGCCATATCGACCTTTTGGGGGGCGAGGCGTTTTTTGAGGTCACCCCGGATGCCGAACGGCCCTTTACGGTTTTTGCCGACGAGGTTGGCGTGACGGTACTTGGCACCGGGTTTGACGTGCGGCGCAATGAGGCGGGCACGGATGTTGCGGTCGAGCATGGTCTGGTGCGGGTCGGGTTTGATCAGATTACCCCGCCGGTCGCAGAGTTGCTGGAAGCCGGGCAAAGTGCCAGCGTGACATGGCAGGGGGCGGTGGCGCGCGGCCAATTGCCCGCCGGTCAGGTTGCCGCATGGCGGCAGAACCAGTTGATTGCACAGGATCAGCCGCTGGGTACCGTGATTGACGGGCTGCGGCGTTATTATGCGGGCCGGATCATCATTACCGATGATGCGCTGGCGACCCGACCGGTTACGGGGGTTTATAACCTTGCCGATCCGCTGGCGGCTCTTCGCGGGATTGCACGGGCGCAAAATGCGGTGGTGCGGCAGGTGACGCCGTGGGTTTTGCTGGTGTCGGCATCCTGAGAATGGCCTGAAACAGGCCGTTTGGCAAAAATCTGAAAAATTTTCCGAAGTTTTTTTGAAAAAAAATCCCCGAGGCACGTTTTGTGTTTTAGGCGCAAATGAGAAGCGTTTTTATTCTCATTTGCGATCATGTATATGACGCAGAACGGAGATCCATGGAATGACCACAGGGGGTAAGGCGGGCATGCGGAGCCGCAGCAGACAGACGGTTTTTGCAAGCGCGCTTTTGGTGACAAGCGCATTGGTGCCGGTCGTGATCGCGGCACCGGCGATGGCGCAGGCGCAGGTGGCGCAAAGCGGGGCGGGGGTCCTTGCCGCGTCACATGCATTTGAGATTCCGGCGCAATCCATGACCAGCGCGCTGACCCTGTTCGGGCAGCAGTCCGGCCTTCAGATCACGGTTGATGGCGCACTTGTACGCGGGGTTGATGCGCCAGCGGTCAGCGGCAGCATGACATCACAGCAGGCGCTGGATCGGCTGTTTGCCGGAAGTGGCCTGACCTATAACATTTCCGATGACGGTACCGTGGTGGTCGAACAGATCGCAACCGGTGCGGCGGCGGCAGAAGGCGAGGTTCTTGATCCGATCCGGATTGAGGGCAATGCAGAGGGGGGCTATGGCCCGATGGGGCCGACACGCGATAGCGTTGTTGCCAGCCGGTCGCGCACGGCATCGAAAACCGACACGCCGATCCTGGATGATTCCGCCGCTGTTTCCGTGGTGACGCAGAAGGAACTGGAAACCCGCAATGTGCAGGATATTCAGCAGGCGGTCGCCTACAGTGCAGGCGTGCAGGCGGGCGAATATGGATCGGATGTGCGATATGACTATATCCGTATCCGCGGTTTTTATTCGTCGCTTTCGACCTATCGCGATGGATTGTCGTCACGGACCTATAACTTCACAACCGCCCGTCAGGAACCCTATGGGCTTCAGCAGGTCGATATCCTGAAAGGATCGACATCAAGCCTGTTTGGCATGAACGGACCGGGAGGCTTGGTCAACCTGATTACCAAACGCCCGCAGGACGAAGCCGGTGGCGAGGTTTTCACGACCCTTGGCGAAGATCACGTTCGGGGTGGCGGGGATGTTACCGGGCCGGTCGCGGAAGACAGCAACTGGACCTATCGCCTGACCGGGCTTTGGCAGGATGCGGAACGCGAACAGGATTATTCGCAGGATGACCGTGTGTATATTGCGCCGGCCTTTACCTATAAGCCGAAGGCGGGAACGGAATTGACGATCCTGACCAGCTACAGCAACCGCGAAAGCAGTCTGGGTTATGGCTTCCCGACCGGGATTGAAACCAGCCGCAATGCGTTTTTTGGTGAACCGGATTTCAACACTTTCGATACCGAAGAAACCAATATCGGGTATGAGTTTTCTCACCAGATTACCGACAAGCTGCAATTCCGCCAGAACGCGCGTTACACCCATGTCGATCTGGATTATGAGACGGTTTACCTGCACGATACCACGCCGCTTGGTGACCGTTGGGCTTTTGCGATTTATGGCGAGCTTGACCGTTTTGCCATCGACAACCAGATGCAATACGACACTGCTCTGAATGATACCTTCGACAGCAAGACGCTGGTGGGGTTTGACTACAACCGCGATCAGAACCGCGAACAACGCTACGACGGGACAGCATCGCCGATTGATCCCTATAACCCGGTTTATTGCGGGCTTTCGTGTGTGAATATGAACTTCACCTCGGACACGGAAATCACGCAGGCGGCCTATGGGCTTTATGCGCAGGAACAGCTTACGATTGCCGATGACTGGATCGCGACCGTGGGTGGGCGTTTCGATTATGTCCAAAGCGATACCGATACACTTAGCAGCGGGGCAACCGAGGAACGCGATGACCATAAATTCACCTCGCGCGTTGGCCTGACCTACAAGGCGACGGACGAGGTTTCGGTTTACGGGAACTATTCGGAATCCTTCCAGCCGGTTTATGGCAGTGCGGCTTCCCGCCCGGACGGGACCGCGCCACAGGAAGGCACGCAATACGAGGTTGGCGTCAAATATCAGCCGACCGCGATTGATGCGATGTTTACTGCGGCCCTGTTTGACCTGACACAGGAAAACGTTTCGCAGTGGAATTCCACCACGTCGACCTATCAGCAGATTGGCGAGATCAATTCGCGCGGGCTGGAGCTTGAAGGCAAGATGTCGCTTGACGAGCGGACCAATCTGACGCTGGCCTATACCTATCTTGATGCCGAAATCAAAGACGATGTTGTTGCGGGCAATGTCGGCAATCGTCCGTCAAACGTTCCTGAACATAATGCATCGGCGTGGCTGGATTACACCATTCCGGAACATGGGGTGTTTGGCGACCTGACCCTTGGCGGTGGTGTCCGCTTTGTCGGGTCACGCTATAACAACGATGCCAATACCGATCTGCTGGGATCGCATACGGTGGCTGATGCCATGGTGAATTACATGGTGACGGACAATGTCAGCCTTGCGGTCAATGCGACCAACCTGTTTGACCGGGAATATGTCGCATCAAACACGTTCGGCAGCCGTTTCTATGGCGAGGGCCGCACGGTTCTGGCGACGCTGAAATATAGCTGGTAAGATTTCCGATCCGTGAAGATGCAGGCGGCCGTATCCCCGTGATACGGCCGTTTTGCATGGCGGGGTTGCTGGTTGGTGTCTCTATCGGAAAACGGAAGCCTTTGGTAGAATTCCGCAAGGTTCCGGGAGGACATCATGGATCAGCGTCTTTTGGGTAAAACGGTTCTGGTATTCGGTGGTGGCTGCTGTGCGCCGGGATGGGGAAATGGCAAGGCGACGTCCGTGCTGCTGGCCCGGGCCGGGGCGAAGGTGGCGGTCGTTGACATCAACAAGATCGCCGCAGATGAAACCGCATCGCTGATCGAGGAAGAAGGCGGCGAGGTCATTGCATTGACCGCCGATATCACCAAACGAGATCAGGTCGATATTGCGGTTTCGACGGCGCGCGGGTCGCTGGGCGAGATTGATGTACTGGTCAATAATGTCGGGATGGTGATTGGCGGCGGGCTTGAACGGCTTGACGTTGAAGACTGGCACAGCGCGTTTAAGACCAATGTCACCGGATTTTTCCATAGCTGCCAGGCGGTGATGCCCGCGATGCGCAAACGCAAAAGCGGATCGGTGATCAATATCGGATCGGTCAGCGGGGCGCGGCAGATGGGGATTGATTATCCGGCCTATGCCGCGGCCAAGGCGGCCGTTGCGCAATTCACCAAATCGCTTGCGGTGGAATATGCGCCGCATCATGTGCGGGTCAATGCCGTGGTGCCGGGGCTTATTCATACGCCACTGGTCGAGGCATCGCTGGCACGGCTTTATGACGGGGCCGAGATCAACCGTATTCTTGAAACCCGCAATGCGCAGGTGCCGATGGGGCATATGGGCGATGCGTGGGACGTGGCAGAGGCAGTTTTGTATCTGGCATCGGACGGGGCGAAATATGTCACGGGGATCGAGCTTGTGGTTGATGGCGGGTTAAGCTGCACGACACGGTGATGGGCTGCACGGTGACGGGCCATGAGGTGAACTGGTTCACCTGTAGCGGATTTGTGATTTGCCCGATCTGCGTGATTGCAGAAAACTTTTCGCAATCTTGCCGCCAGCATCATGATTTCCGCCCCGGCCCATCCGAAACAGGGAGCTTACGATGAACCGTTTGACTGCCAAAGATTTCTCGCCGGAACTGCTTGAACTTTATGATTTCTATGCGCATGGGATCATTTCGCGCCGCGAATTCCTTGACCGGGCCGCGAAATATACTGTCGGCGGGGTCACCGCAATGTCGGTTCTGGCGTCGCTTAGTCCGGATTATGCGCTTGCGACACAGGTCGAGTTTACCGATCCCGACATTGTCGCCGAATATATCATGTATCCGTCGCCCAACGGCCATGGCGAGGTGCGGGGCTATCTGGTGAAGCCCGCAAATCTTACGGGCAAGGTGCCCGGCGTGGTGGTGGTGCACGAAAATCGCGGGCTTAATCCCTATATCGAAGACGTTGCGCGAAGGGTGGCCAAGGCCGGTTTTATTGCCCTGGCCCCGGATGGGCTGACATCGGTTGGCGGATACCCCGGCAATGATGACAAGGGGCGCGAATTGCAGCGTCAGGTCGACCCGACCAAGCTTATGAACGATTTCTTTGCCGCCATCGAATTCCTGACCGCGCATGAGGCAACCACGGGCAAAACCGGCATAACCGGTTTTTGTTATGGCGGGGGTGTTTCGAATGCGGCGGCGGTGGCCTATCCCGAACTTGGTGCTGCGGTGCCGTTTTACGGCCGTCAGGCGGACGTGGCCGATGTGCCGCGCATTCAGGCGCCGTTGCTGCTGCATTACGGTGAACTTGACGAGCGGATCAATGAAGGATGGCCTGCTTATGAGGCGGCATTAAAGGAACATAACAAGGTTTATGAGGCCTATATCTATCCAGGCGCCAATCACGGGTTCCATAATGATTCAACCCCCCGCTATGACGAGGAGCAGGCCAAGCTTGCCTGGGACCGCACGATTGCTTGGTTCAATAAATATCTGAGCTAGGCGCGTTCTGCGTTCTGGCCCGCACGTTCATTTACAGCCCGGTGGTCACTATTCCGCCGGGCTGTTTTGTTTTGGCTGTCTTGTTTCGAGGTGCTTGACGGGAATGGCTTTTACGATACATCATAAGTTACGTGATTCGATGTGGCTTGTGATGAAGGAGCATTTCCGATGCAAAACGCGACCGAACGACCGGAAAACCCGGTTGAATTCTGGGAAGATCATTACCGGACAAAAAAGACCGATTATTCGGGTAATCCGGGGGAGTTGCTGGTGCGGTATGTGGCCGACCTGACGCCGGGGCGGGCATTGGATATCGGCTGTTCGCATGGGGATGATGCGCTTTGGCTGGCCGGGCGGGGCTGGGATGTGACGGGGGCGGATATTTCGCAAACCGCGATTGCGCGGGCGCAGAAGCGTCTGGTGGGGAGTGATCTTTCGGGGCGGGTGCGGTTTGTCGCCTGCGATCTGGAACGCGAGATGCCGGACGGGGAATATGACCTTGTCACCGCATCCTATTTTCAGTCGCCGGTAGCCCTTGCGCGGGCCGACATCCTTCGGCGTGCGATGGCAAAGCTGGTGCCCGGCGGATATTTCCTGTGTATCGCGCACGCATCGGCGCCGCCGTGGCGCAAGGGTAATGGCGAACACCAGTTCCCGACCCTTCAGGAAGAGCTGGACGGGCTTGAACTTAAACCCGGTGAGTGGATTTTGCACAAGGCCGGGAATGTGTCGCGCAGGATGACCGGGCCGGAGGGGCAGGTTGCGGACGTGAGCGATATCGTGCTGTTTTTGCAGCAACCGTTATTGTTGCTTTAAAGAGTTGCGGCTTTGGCAATATGGACCGTAAGGAACTTATGTCTCTTAGGCGGTTTTATCACGTTTTCAGTGTCTTTAGACGCGGATCGGCAGGAAGCTGCGCAGGGCGGAAATGACTGCCTGTGGAGATTCTTCAGGTAATAAATGTCCTGCGTGGATCGTCATTCCCGTGACGTCGTTAGCCCACTGCGACCATATTTCGATTTGGGTTTTGGCCGTGTTTCGGGGATCACTCGTTGGCCATAGGACCTGCACCGGGCACAAGAGCTTTTTGCCGCTTGTTCTGTCGATCCGATCAAGGTCCATATCTTCGTTCATTGCTGCCCGGTAGTCCTCGCAAATGGCGTGACGTACTTTGGGATTGCGAAAGGCTTCGCGATAGATGGCAAGTGCCTGTGGCTCGATATTCTCAAGACCGTTGGCCATTGTTGCCAAGCTGTGTTCGATGAAGGCATCGGGTGCTGCTGCCAGAAGTTTTTCAGGTAAACCTGCTGGTTGTGACAGGAAAAACCAATGGAAATTCCTGGCGGCGAATTGGTGATCAACAGCAGACATTGCGTCAAGCACCGGAACAACCGCAAGGGACGAGAAGGCCGTCACCAAATCCGGGTAATCCAGAGCAAGACGAAATCCTGCACGTGCCCCGCGGTCATGCCCGACAACCGCAAACTTCTGATATCCGAGGTGTTGCATCAAGGCCGTCAGGGACCGGGCCACACGTTGTTTTGTCCAGCGTGGCTTTGTGGTGCCGATCTGACTTGCGCCATATCCTGGCAAATCAGGAATGATAAGTGTCCATGAGCGCGCAAGATCATGAGCGATTTTTCGCCATGCGATGTGGGTCTGAGGATAGCCGTGCAAGAGCAGCAATGGCGCGCCATTTCCGCCAATTACGCCAGCAAACCGAACATCATCAACCGTAACATCCAGCCGTCGAAAGCCGGGGAAAAAAGATAGGGATGCCGTTTTATCGGTGAGTAAATCCATTGTGTATCCTGCGAAGCATTCGGTTCTTGGGAGCGCCAATGCACGTTCTGATAATTATTTGTAGTGATCGATACAAATAATCTCTTGCGTCAGGAAGTCAAGTTATGTTTAGTGATCACTACAAATTATCATTTTTACTGCGGGCGTGAATGGCCTTGCAAACAAAGGATGGAAAGCAAGATGGCGATGAACAGGCGCGACCTGATCAAGAATGCCGGCATGATGGGCATGCTAGGAATGGCATCAGCGGTTGCTGCATCCGCAAAAGCTGCGGATGCCTCTGAAGGACTTGTCGGCAAGGGGGCTTCAAAGTTCATTCTGGTGCATGGTGCGTTTCATGGGGGGTGGTGTTATGGCCGAGTTGCCGCGCTTTTGCGCAAGGCGGGGCATCAGGTTTGGACGCCTTCATTAAGTGGTATGGCCGAGAATGCGCATCAATTTTCCGGATCGATCAATCTTTCGACCCATATCGAGGATATTGTTCGTCTGATTGATGTTGAAGACATTGATGATGCCGTGTTGTGCGGGCATTCCTATGGTGGAATGGTGATTGCCGGTGTCGCGGATAAACGGCTAAAAGCGATCCGCTCGATTGTTTATCTGGATGCTTTCATGCCGGCTGATGGGCAGTCGTTATTCGATCTTGATGCGCCGGGTGCCGTGCAAGCTCATTTGAACAGTGCCGCTAATAATGGCGGCTATACAATCCCGCCTATACCGTCTTCGATCTTTCGGGTGAACGAGGCCGATCAGGCCTATGTGGACAGCAAATGCACCGCGCAGCCGCTTGCGACATTCAGCGAGCGCATAAAACTTGGTGGCGATTATCAAAGGGTTGCGAAAAAAACATTCGTCTATGCCGAGGGATGGAAGGATATTTCGCCGTTTGGCGGTGCTTACGAAAAGGCAAAGACAGATTCCGGTTTTGTGACGCATAAAGTGCCGTGCGGGCATGATGTCATGATCGATATGCCTGATCATTTGGCAAAGATTTTGGTTGATGCCGTATAGCGGATATTCTGTGTGTCTGCCGCTTTGTTCTGTTGAAGCGGCAGACATACTGTGATTGCCCGTCAATTCCTTGCCTTTTTGGGGTGTCTTGTATTTAGTGACAACCATGAACAAACAACCAGTATCCAGACGGAAAGGCCCCCGCAGTTTTGATCGCGATGAAGCGGTCAAAACTGCCATGCACCTTTTCTGGCGTCATGGATATGAAGCCGTTTCGATCAATGATCTGACACGGGCAATCGGTATTGCGCCGCCCAGTTTATACAGTGCGTTTGGCAACAAGGCCGGATTATTCCGCGAGGCTCTAGAGCTTTATGATGGATTGCCCGGTGCGCTTGATGGACTGACCGAAGCGGCGACACTTGAGGATGCGATCAGTGGATTGCTGCACCGTGCGGTGGAGGTGATTACAGATCCCGCACGTGAAGCAGGCTGCATGATTTCTACGGGAATGCTCGAATATGGGGCCGATCACGCGGATATTGCGGCGTCTTTATCCATGCGACGAAGTCAGATGCAATCACGTATTGCAGAAACGCTAAACCGTTGGCTCGACAAGAAAACGGCGGATGCCAAGGCGTTTTATTTAGCCACCGTTATGCAGGGAATGTCGGTGCAGGCTCGTGATGGTGTTGCACGTTCTGATCTTAAGCAGATGATAAATGAGGTGCTGGCCGGTTTGCGCTTGTAAGTCGAAATGATCGCAGCACCCGGAATGATGCGCGCACTATTATACCAGAGGCGAAAAGGGCGGGATCATGTGACCCCGCCCTTTGTTTTTCATTCGCGGAACTTTTCGCGGGCCGGGGCACCGCCGCGGCCACGTTTGAGGCTGGGCAGGGCCAGCATGGCGAGAACGAAAAGCCCGGTTGCCAGTTTCAGGTCGGGCGGCGGCATACCGGCGGCCAGGCAGAGCGACACCAGCTGATAATAGATGATCGCACCGACAAACGGGGCGAGGAGCTGTCGGAAGACGCTGTGTTTGCCAACAATCGCCTCGCCGATCATGAGTGCGGCCAAGCCATTGATCAGGATGCCAAGGCCCATATTCACATCGGCAAAGCCCTGTGACTGGACCATAAGCGCGCCACTGGTGGCCGAAAAGGCACTGGCGAGGCCGACACCGCCGATGGTTGAAACCCAGACGGAAATGCCTTGGGCCTCTGCCATGGCCGGGTTGGAGCCGACCGCACGCATGGCCGTGCCCTTTTCGGTTTTAAAGAACCAGTTAAGCGCCACAAACACCGCCGCCCCGATGATCCCGGCAATGATGATTTTGGCCGCCGGGAAACCGGGCGTGACGAAGGGCGCCCAGTCAAAGACCGAACCGGTGCCAAAGATCGACAGGTTCGATTTGCCCATGATGCGTAGATTGATGCTGTAAAGCATCGTCATCATCAGGATGCCGGCCAGAAGCGTATGGATGCGGAACCGCAGATGGATGAGTGCGGTACAGCAACCAGCAGCAAAACCGCACAGAAGGGCCGCGATGATCGCCAGGGCCGGATTGATCCCGGCGGCAATCAGAACCCCGGCAACACAGCCGCCCAGCGGATAGGCGCCTTCGCTGGTGAGGTCGGGGAAATGCAGGGTGCGGAACGGGATCATGATCCCCATGACGACGAAAGCCAGGATCAGGCTTTGGGCCAATGTCACGGGTACGAGCGCCACATAGCTTGTGAAGGTCGAAGAAAGGAATTCCATCATCAATCAGGCCCCCAGCAACATGGCATCGGATTTGACCGAGAAATGATCGATCAGCTTTGCCACCGTGACATCGGCCTTTTCTTCGCCGCCGATTTCCAGTTTGACCTTGCCCGCGTCCAGCATGATGACGCGGTGGCCGTAATCGACCGCGTGCTGCATGTTATGGGTGACCATCAGGGTGGTGAGTTTAAGCGCATCAACCGCGCGCACGGTTGCCCCCATGACAAGGTCGGCAGTGCGCGGATCAAGGGCGGCGGTATGTTCATCGAGCAGCAGCAGATCGGGCGATCCGCCGACCGCCATGATGAGGGATAGCGATTGACGTTGCCCGCCAGACAGCAGTTCAACGCGGGTATCAAGCCGGTTTTCAAGGCCAAGACCCAGGATCGACAGGCGTTCCTTGTAATCCGAAAGGCGTTTGGCATTCAGGCCACGGGCAAAGGTGCGGCTTTTGCTGCGCAGTTCGGCCAGAAGCATGTTTTCGGCAACCGTCATGCTGGCAGCAGTACCCAGCATCGGGTCCTGAAACACGCGCGCAATCCGCATGGCGCGTTTATGCACGGGCGTGTTGGTGACATCATCGCCATTGATCAGGATCTGACCGCGATCAAGGGGCATCGCACCGGAAACGGCGTTTAGCATCGTGCTTTTGCCTGCCCCGTTGGAGCCGATGACAACACCGAACTCGCCGGTTTGAAGTGTCAGCGAAAGATCATCAAGCGCGACTTTTTCGTCGGGCTGGCCTTTGTAAAAGGTTTTTCGTGCAGACCGGATTTCAAGCATCCGTATCCTCCGTAAAGCAACATTGGCGCCCCCCCCGGTGATACCGGAACGCGGGGCGCCAAATGTCATGTGAGGCCGGATCAGCTTATTCGACGACGCAGCCGCAATTGGCGAGTGCCTCGGGAATGGTGATGCCAAAGGCATCGGCGGCTTTTTTCGAAATCAGTGGCTCGTGATTGACATAGGATGGTTTGGACGGTGCGATGGATGCCGCGTCCTTGCCATTGAGGATTTCCGCCGCAATGATGCCGGCACTTAAACCGACCTGCGCATAATCGACCGAGAAGCTGGCAGGTACGGTGCCATTGGCAACGGCCGAGCTATCGGAATTGACAATCGGAACGCCGATCTGGCGTGCAGCCGCCGAAACCGCGGCAATCGCCGGCTGGATCAGGTTTGATGCCGGGGCATAGATGACATCGGCCTTGCCAGCGACTGACGTGATGCGCTGCTGGATATCATTGACGTTATCAATGCCAACCGGAACGACTTCAAGGAAGTGCGCCGGGGCCAGTTCCTGCACCTTTTCAAGCAGGGCGACGTCATTGGCTTCGCCCGGGTTATAGGGCAGGGCAAGACGTTTGGCATTCGGCAACAGCAGTTTGGTGAATTCCAGAACCGCGTCGATATCCTGCAAGTCCGATGCACCGGTCATGCCTTCATCACCGGCTTCCCACGACGGAACCAGCTTGGCAGCGACCGGGTCGGTCACGGCGGAAAACACAATCGGAATGCCCGATCCGGCCAAGGCTTTTTTGGCGATCTGGGAAACCGGGGTGGTGACGGTAAAGATCAGTTTGGGATTTTCGGCCTGCAATTTGGCGATCATCTGGGGGACCAGAGACGCATCAAAATTGGTGTGGCTTTCGGAATAGACAACGTCGGTTCCCTCGGCAAAGCCGCCGCTTTCCATGCCTTCCTTGAAACCGGCGATGGCGGCGTTCAGCTGCGGATGTTCACCGAAATTGGCAATACCGACCCTGATCGGTTCGGCAGATGCGGTGCCGATGGCCCCCAGCATCGCGCCAGCAATCAGAAGACCGGAAAGCGGACCGGATTTGAAGATTTTCATTTTTTACGAAGCTCCCTGATTTATCAGGCCGGTATGTGGCAGACCGACCCTGCCAACGGATCATGCGAAGTTCGGCACTGCCCGTCAACAGGATGTCACGCGCAGCACTGTAGAATTATCAGGGATAAGGTGATGTTGTTATTCGGCGGCCCGGGATGCAGGCGATTGTTCCCGCGCCATGTCGCGGTCGGTGGCCGGCGGCATGCCAAACATGCGGCGATATTCGCGTGTGAACTGCGACACGCTTTCATAGCCGACATCATAGGCGGCACTGCTTGCGGTCATGCCTTCGGCCATGATCAGGCGGCGAGCCTCGATCAGGCGGAGCTGTTTTTGAAACTGTCGCGGGGACAGCGAGGTCACGGTTTTGAAATGCTGGTAGAACGAGGACGGGCTCATGCCTGCAGTTGCGGCAAGCCGGTCCACCGGCAGAGGTTTGCTGAATTCTTCGCGCAGAATGGCGACCGCACGTGCCACGCGCTGGGTATGGCTGTCGGGCCAGCCAAGTTGGCGGATGGCAGTGCCATGCGGGCTGGTCAGAAGCCAGTAATGCAATTCGCGGATCAGGGATTGATGGAGCATCGGAACGGCATCGGGACGATCAAGCAGACGCATCAGGCGAAGGGCGGTATCGGCGACCTCGGCATCGGTGGGGGCGACAATGACGGCGGCATCATCGCTTTGCGGCGGGGTGCCCATCTGCAATGACAGGTCGGCAATGACCGATGGATCAAGATCAAGCACCAGCGACATATAGGGTGCATCGGAACTGGCATCGGTGATCTGGCTTACGGTCGGGACATCTGCCGTGATCAGAAGGGTATCACCCGGGCGCAGGGTGAAGGTCCGATTGCCAAGGGCAACCTGTTTGCTGCCCTGAAGGATCAGGCAAACCAGCGGGCGCGAGATCGCATAATCCAGCCCGCTTGGCGTGACGGACCGGATGGTCGTCAGGCCGGGAATGGGTGTCTGGGCCAGTCCGCTGTCGATGGCGCGGGTATCAAGCCATGACCGGACCGAGGTGAGAAGCGCGTTTGTCATGCCGTGATCCTAATCCCGATTGATATCGTCGTAAATATGGTTTGGAGGATTAGGCTAAGTATGCCGAGGTTCCGGCAACGACGGGCGGGAGGGGGCAGCAGTATAACGGACAACACCAAACAGCGTGAACCAACATCACCAAACCAAGGAGTTGTCCGATGACCAAGATTTCAATTGTAACCGGTTCCAGCCGCGGCCTTGGCCGCAATACCGCCCTCGCCATTGCCCGCCAAGGCGGGGATGTAATCGTGACCTATCACAGCCGTTCTGACGATGCTGATGCAGTGGTTTCGGAGATTAAGGCAATGGGGCGGAAGGCATTGGCCCTGAAGCTTGATGTTGCTGACATTTCCAGCTTTGCCGGTTTTGCCGAAAATCTGCGCACCGGATTGCGCGACGTCTGGGGCCGGGAAACGTTTGACCATCTTGTCAACAATGCCGGTCATGGCGACATGGCATCGATTGCCGAAACCACCGAGGCACAGTTCGACAAGCTGGTTGATGTGCATTTCAAAGGGGTTTTCTTCTTAACGCAGTCTTTGTTGCCGCTGATTGCCGATGGCGGGCGGATCGTCAACCTGTCTTCGGGGCTGACCAAGGGGGCATTCCCCGGATTTTCCGCCTATTCGGCGGTCAAGGGCGCGGTCGAGGTGCTTAGCCTTTATATGGCCAAGGAATTTGGGGCACGCGGCATTGCGGTCAATACGGTCGCACCGGGCGCGATTGAAACCGACTTCCTTGGCGGTGCAGTGCGCGATACCCCGGATCTGAACAAGGTATTTGCCGAAATGACGGCACTTGGCCGGGTGGGCGTGCCTGATGATATCGGGCCGATGATCGCCAGCCTGCTGTCAGAAGACAATCGGTGGGTCAATGCCCAGCGGATCGAGGTTTCCGGCGGGCAGGGTATCTAAGCCCGGTCAGGAACCGACTGCAAAGGCCCGGCTGGAAATCGAAACCGAATTTCCGGACGGGTCTTTCATATTGGCGAACTGATAGCCATCCGCCTGATGGATCGGGCCGACATCAACGCCGTGGGCAACCAGTTGTTTGCGGAAGGCGTCGACATTCTTGACGTCAAAGACCAGTTTGACGAGGGACTGGCCTTCTTTCTGTCCCTTGCCCGCAGGATGGAGCATCAGGATCAGACCATCTGTTGCCGGGCGCAGTTCGACAATGCGGTCGTCTTCTTGACGGATCGCGCGATAGACGAAAAGATCGCCATAGAAGCGGATCATTTCATCGATTTTTTTTGTGTAAATAACGACCCGGTTGCAGGTGATTGGCATCTGGGTTTCCGTTCGCCCCAAACTGTCAGCTGCCACTTGTGCCACTGAATACGGTGATGCCGTTGACGACAATCCGGCCATCACGCAGCAGTTCCACGTCATAATTCGTTGTGCCCTGTGTGCCCGGTTCACCGGCAGCAAGACCATCGACGGCAAAGGGTACCAGCGCGCCCAGCAAAGTCGGGCTTTGCGGGGTGCCGATCAGGTCCTGAAGGCGTTCGCGCCCGATCAGATCAATGTCAAGCTGGCCGGAAAAGCCGTAACGCGCGGCCTTTTGGGCGATGAACTCGCCCTTGCCGAGTGCCTCGAGGCCGCGGCCTTCGACATAGATTTCGTCAATCTTGACCGGGGCACCGTTATCGGCGGCCTTTTGCCACAGATCATTGGCGATCTGGCGGCGAGCAGCGCGCGGAGCAAGGCCGGTCATCATGTCGTTAAAGCCCTTTTGCAGGATCGGCCGGGCTTCGGACCAGGGCAGGCCGGTGCTGCTGCTTTTGATGCGCACGGTGCGCGGTTGCAGAAGGCTTGGCAGCCAAAGGCCGTCATGGGCGTAATCAAGATGGGTTTCATCGTTTTCGCCGGGATAAAGCAGGAAGCTTGTAGATTTGACCGAGCCACGTTTTTCCCGGTTCGGGCCGGTCCATTCGGCGGCCTGCCAGGAAATGCGGGCTTCTTCGGGCATCCAGCGAATGACAAGGCCATTCATCAGCCAGTGTTTGCGCGTGACCGGTTCATCACCGATCAGGAAATCCGCCGAACCGGTGAAGTTGACCGGCACACCGTTAACATGGTCCCAGCGCAGGCTGCCAAGTGCCTTGCGCATGGTCAGTTCGCGCTGGTCACTGGTGGCTTCGGCCAGCATTTTGCCGCGTTCGGGAAGTGTTACGCCGATATCGACCTGATTGGCGATATCGGTGTCGTTCAGCGTAACCCGGACATCATCCAGAACCAGTTCACGCGCCGAGCTATAACCGCTGAGATCAAGGCGGACGTCGTCATAGGTGAAGATGACGGCACCGTTGCTGTTTTCCGCTGACATTTCGGTGGCGGAAATGCCGTTCTGCATCAGGATCGCATCCATGATTTCGCGGGCCTTTTGCGTTTCAAGCGCAAAGGCATTCGCGCCCGTGGCGCAAAGGGAAATCAGTGAAACACCAATGCCGATGACAATACGGCGTGCAGGCATGATCGGGGCCCCCAAGGGTAATGGTTTGAACCGTTCCATTGTTTAGCGCAAATTTGGTGAAGATGGGGCAGGGATTGTTGCAGGTTGCCTTCAGGTTGCCCTGAATGGCCCAAGTGTGAAGTGTGTCACATCAGCTTGGCCGGGTGATCTGCGATTTGCATATCCGCCGGGATCAGTCGGTGGTGCAGCCGATTTTGTCGCGCTTGCTTTCGACGGTCACGCCACACAGGAAGACATCGACGGCGCGTTTGACCCTTATTGTGATCTCTTCCTCGCTGAGTTTGGGCGGAGAGATCATTTTCATGACCTGATTCTGCCAGTCGCCAACAATCATCGCATCGAAGATTTCGGCGTAATGATCGGGGTCGTCGATGACAAGATTGCCAAGGTCGTTCTGGCGTTTCAGGTAGTTTGCAAGGCGTTTTCGTGTGCTGTCCGGGCCGACTTCAAGGAATTTCTCAACCATTGGTATGAAATGCTGTCCTTCGGAGAACAGAATCTGCGTGAAGCGAATGGCTTCCTCGGTTAGTATCTTGGTCGATAGTTTAAAGGCGAAGTCGGTCAAAGCGTCACGAGGAGGGAGATTGGATTCCAGCGAGATAAGCAGTTCCGCGGAAAATTCCATGCACCGTTCTGTCATGACGGCAGTCAGCAGCCCATCCTTTCCGCCAAATGCCTCGTAGAGAGTTGTACGTGAGCCACCGGATCGAGAAATTACGTCATTTAGCGTAATGCCAGAGAAACCTTTTTCCAGCAAAAGCTGCCATGCAGCATCCATCATCGCGCGTTGCCGTGCGAAGCCGCGACCGGATTGTTTTCCTTGGGTTTCTGACGTTTCGCTCATGGTTTTTCGATCTTTTCTGTCGGCATTTGTTTTGGCTCTTGATCATGCAGTGCACAATGTGTACTGTACCGTACAGTATTTAATAATTCAATGGCAAAGCTGCCTGATGATCCCCGGCACGGCAGCAGTGCTTACAGGACTGTGAGAAGGAAAATCATTTTGTCGATGCGATCTTGTTTGAAACTTGCAGGCGTTGCTGTGCTTGCATTGATGGTTGCGGCCTGTGACGAGCAGAAAGAAGCGCAACAGTCGGATGCCAGCGCACAGCAGCAGCCGCAGGCAACGCCGGTTGGTACCGTGACGCTTGAAGCGCAGACCGTCGGTCTGGTCGAAGAAATGCCCGGTCGTACCGTTGCCTTCCGCAAGGCTGCCGTGCGCCCGCAGGTCGATGGTATCATCAAGGAACGCAACTTTACCGAAGGTGCGTTCGTTGAAGCCGGTCAGCAGCTTTATATGATTGATCAGGCCGTTTACATGGCGGAACTTGACGCGGCACAGGCGGAACTTGCCCGCCAGCGTGCGACCCTTGATCAGACGACCAAAACCCGCAAGCGTTACGAAAGCCTTGTGAAAACCCAGGCGGTTTCCGAGCAGACCTTTGATGACGCGATTGCCGCAGAAGCACAGGCGAAAGCAGCAGTTGCCGCCGCACGTGCACAGGTCGACCAGGCCCGTATCAATGTCGAATACACCACAGTGACCGCCCCGATTTCGGGGCAGATCAGTTCATCGGATGTGACCGAAGGTGCGCTTGTGACGGCCAACCAGACGGATGCGCTGACCACGATCACGCAGCTTGATCCGATCTATGTCGATGTGACGCAGGCCGGTGGCCGGTTGCTGAAGATCAAGCAGGCAATCCAGAACGGCCGCATTCAGGGCGTTGAAAACGGCAAGATCGAGGTTTCCCTGATCATTGATGCGACCGGTGTTGAATACCCGCATGTCGGGACATTGCAGTTTTCGGACGTATCGGTGAATGAAACCACCGGAACGATCCGCCTGCGCGCGGTTTTCCCGAACCCGGATGGTGTGTTGCTGCCGGGTATGTTCGTGCGCGGACAGGTGCGTCAGGGCAAGCTTGAAGGGGCATTCCTTATCCCCCAGAAGGCGGTCATGCGCCGCCCGGATGGCTCTGCCTATGTCTATACCATTGGTGATGGCAAGGTTGTTTCCAAGGATATCCAGATCGAACAGTCGCAAGGCGAGAACTGGCTGGTGACGGATGGCGTCGAAGAGGGCGAACAGCTTATCGTCGATGGCATTCAGCGTATTGCACCGGGTGCGCCGGTGACGGGACAGCCCGTCGAGACCGCGAATGCCGCCCAGGGTGCCGCCCAAGGTTCGGCCCAGTAAGCTGAAGATTAAGGACGATTTCTAATGGCAAAGTTTTTTATTGATCGCCCCGTCTTCGCCTGGGTTGTGGCCCTGGTGATCATGCTGGCGGGGGGGCTGTCCATTCTGCAGCTGCCGATCGAGCAATATCCGTCGATTGCACCGCCATCGGTGCAGATCGAAGCGACCTATCCGGGGGCTTCGGCGGAAACCGTGGAAAACACGGTGACGCAGGTCATCGAACAGGAAATGAACGGGCTGGATTACCTGCGCTACATGTCTTCGAACAGTGGCGCAACCGGTAGTGCATCCATCACGCTGACCTTTGAACCCGAAGCCGATCCCGATATCGCGCAGGTTCAGGTGCAGAACAAGCTACAGGCCGCGATGTCACGCCTGCCGGCCGAAGTACAGCAGCAGGGCATCACGGTTTCGAAATCAAGCGGTTCGTTCCTGATGGTGGCGGGCTTCGTGTCGGCCGATGGTTCGATGAATGCCGAAGACCTTTCCGACTTTGTAGTGTCGACCATCGAAGACCCGATTGCACGTGTGAACGGTGTTGGCTCGGTTCAGGTGTTCGGTGCGCAGCACGCGATGCGCATCTGGCTCGACCCGAACAAGCTGGTTTCCTATAACCTGACGGTTTCCGATGTCAGTGCGTCGATCGAAGCCCAGAACACGGAAGTCACCGCCGGTCAGATCGGTGGTGCACCGTCGGTCCCGGGCCAGCAGATCAACGCGACGATTACGGCCCAAAGCAAGCTGCAGACAGTTGACGAGTTTGCAAATATTCTGCTGCGTGTGAACACCGACGGTTCGCAGATCCGTCTGGGTGATGTCGCCCGTATCGAGATCGGTGGTGAAAGCTATGATATCGTTGCGCGGTATAATGCGCAGGCCGCAACCGGTATCGGTATCAACCTGGCGACCGGGGCCAACGCGCTTGACACTGCCGAGGCGGTAAAAGCCCGTCTTGCCGAACTCAAACCTTTCTTCCCGCAGGGGATGGAAGTGGTTTATCCCTATGACACGACCCCGTTCGTCAAGGTTTCGATCGAGGAAGTGGTTCATACCCTGTTTGAAGCCATCGTGCTTGTGTTTGTCGTGATGTTCGTGTTCCTGCAAAACTGGCGCGCGACCCTGATCCCGACGATTGCGGTGCCGGTGGTTTTGCTGGGTACCTTCGGGGTGCTGGCGGCGTTCGGTTATTCTATCAACACGCTGACCATGTTTGGCATGGTGCTGGCCATCGGCCTTCTGGTTGATGACGCCATCGTGGTGGTCGAAAACGTTGAACGTGTGATGCATGAAGACGGTTTGCCGCCGCGTGAAGCGACGCGCAAATCCATGAGCCAGATTACCGGCGCACTTGTTGGTATTGCGCTGGTTCTGTCGGCGGTGTTCGTGCCGATGGCCTTCTTTGCCGGGTCGACCGGGGCGATTTATCGCCAGTTCTCGATCACGATCGTTTCGGCGATGGTGCTGTCGGTGATTGTCGCGATTGTCCTGACACCGGCCCTTTGCGCAACCATGCTTAAACCGACCAAGGGCGACCCACATTCCAAGAAGGGTTTCTTTGGCTGGTTCAACCGCGGGTTTGATAAGACCAACAACTTCTATCAGGGCAGTGTCGGTCATGTTGTGAACCGCAAATGGCGCTATCTGTTCGTGTATGGCATTCTTGTCGGCTGTCTGGCCTTCCTGTTCGTGCGGCTACCAGGTTCGTTCCTGCCGGAAGAAGATCAGGGGATCATGTTCTCGATGGTTCAGCTGCCGGCCGGTGCTTCGCAGGAGCGGACGGTCGAGGTTCTCAAGGAGATCGAAAAGCACTTCATGGAAGACGAGAAGGAAGTGGTGAACGGTATCTTTACCGTGGCTGGCTTCTCGTTTGCCGGTAGTGGCCAGAATGCGGGTATTGCCTTCGTTAACCTGAAAGACTGGTCGGAACGTAACGAGCCGGGTCAGTCGGTTTCGGCGGTGATCGGGCGGGCCTATGGTGCCTTTGCCCAGATCCGCGAAGCCATGGTCTTTGCCTTTGCCCCGCCGGCGATTATCGAGCTCGGCACGGCGAACGGTTTTGACATGCAGTTGGTTGACCGTGGCGGCTCGGGGCATGATGCCCTGATGGCGGCACGCAACCAGTTGCTTGGCATGGCAGCACAGGATCCGCGCCTTGTCGGGGTGCGCCCAAACGGCCTGGATGATACGCCGCAGTTTGACATCAATATCGATCAGGAAAAGGCAAGCGCGCTGGGTGTTGATATTGCCGATATCAACCGCACGCTGGCAACCGCCTGGGGGTCGAGCTATGTCAACGACTTCATCGAAAAAGGCCGTGTGAAACGGGTCTATATGCAGTCGGATGCGAAATACCGCATGATGCCCGAAGACCTTGATCACTGGTATGTCCGCAACAGCCAGGACGAGATGGTGCCGATTTCCGCCTTCTCGACCACGCAATGGACATATGGATCACCACGTCTGGAACGCTTTAACGGTCTTGCGTCTGTCAATATTCAGGGGCAGGCGGCACCGGGCGTTGCATCGGGTGATGCGATGAAGGCAATGGAAGAAATCGTTGCCAAGCTTCCGGGCGGCATCGGCCTTGAATGGCAGGGGCTTTCCTATGAAGAGCGCGAGGCAGGCGAACAGGGCCCGGCCCTTTATGCTCTGTCGATGATCGTGGTCTTCCTGTGCCTTGCGGCACTGTATGAAAGCTGGGCCATTCCGGTTTCGGTGATGATGGTCGTGCCACTGGGCGTTTTGGGTGCCGTGATTGCAGCCTTGCTGCGCGGACTTCCCGATGACGTTTACTTCCAGGTCGCGATCCTGACCACCATCGGGCTTTCGGCCAAGAACGCCATTCTGATTGTCGAGTTCGCACGCGAACTTTATGATCAGGGGATGGGGCTGCTTGAAGCCACGATCGAGGCCGCGCGTCAGCGTCTGCGTCCGATCATCATGACTTCGATGGCCTTTACGCTTGGTGTTCTGCCGCTTGCGATCAGTACCGGTGCCGGTGCCGGGGCGCGTGTTGCGGTGGGTACCGGGGTTATGGGCGGCATGATTGCGGCAACGATCCTTGCAATCTTCTTCGTGCCGCTGTTCTTCGTGCTGATTGTCGGTGCCTTTGCCAAGAACCGTTCGAAACGCGGTGACGTCAAGGCGGCCCACGAACATCCGGCCGAATAAATCAAAAAGCAAAGCCGGTCTGATTTAACAGACCGGCTTTGTCGGCGCGCTCGCGACGGTTGCAGACTTGTCTGCGCAGTCCCCCGACCCCGCCGTTGCGCGTGCGTAAGAAGGGCTGGTGCATTGCACCGGCCCTTTGTTTTGTCTGCTGACGGCGTTGGCGTCAAGTCGCTTGCACGCGGTATGGATTATTCTTTGGTCAAGTGCTTGAAACTTTGCCAATAAAAAAGCCCCCGAAGCGGGGGCTTTTGCATCTGTTTGGCGGATGATTTGTTATTTCCGCACCAGCACCGCCAAAAGCTTATCAAGGAACTTTTCACAGCGGGCGAGTTGGTCGAGTTCGATGAACTCGTCGGGTTTGTGGGCCTGTTCGATGCTGCCGGGGCCGCATACGACGGTGGGGATGTCGCCCATTGCCGAGAATACGCCGGCTTCGGTGCCAAAGCTGACCTTGCCGGTGGTGTTGGCACCTGTCAGTTCCATGACCAGTTTGGTGACTTCCTCGTCATCGCCGGTGGCGAGGCCGGGCATATCGGATACGACTTCGATTTCGACCCCGACATCGTCATAGGTTTCGCGCATTTGCGGGATCAGGGTATTGTCGAGATAATCGAAAATCAGGCCCTTAAGCTCGTTACGGTCATGATTGGGCAGATTGCGGAATTCGAAATCGACATAGCAATTCTGCGGGATGATGTTGAGCTGTGTGCCGCCATGGATCACGCCGCTATGGAAGGTTGTGTGGTTGGGAACGAACTCGTCATCATGCGGGCCTTCGTTGCGGAATTTTTGGCCAAGGCGGCGCAGGAAGACGACAAATTCCGATGCAAATTCAACTGCGTTGACCCCTTCACCCGGAAGGGATGAATGGCCGGAACGTCCGGTGAAATGCGCGCGGGCAGAATATTTGCCCTTATGCTGGGTGATGACCTGCATGTTGGTCGGCTCGCCCACGATGCACATGGCAGGCTTATGGGGCAGGGCATTGATCGCCTCGACCAGGCTGGGCACACCAAGGCAGCCGACTTCCTCGTCATAGGTGAAAGCCAGATGGATCGGCACGCGCAGATCGGCATTTTTGAAGGTTTCCGCCTTGGCCAGCAGACAGGCTAGGAAACCCTTCATATCGCAGGCCCCGCGGCCATAGAGCCTGTCGCCGCGGATATCGGTGGTGAAGGGATCGGATGCCCAGTTCTGGCCTTCGACCGGAACCACGTCGCTATGGCCTGAAAGGATCACGCCGCCATCAACCGCCGGGCCGATGGTGGCGTAAAGGTTCGCCTTGCTTTTGGTTTCGTCAAACACGACCGCGCACAGATAGCCGAGATCTTCGAGATAGCCTTGCGCCTGTTCGATAAGGGCAAGGTTCGGGGTCAGGCTGACACTTGGATGGCTGATCAGTTTGGCGAGCCAGTCAAGGGTTGCCTCGGACGGCATGGCGGTGGTGTTGGCGGCACTCATTCGACGAATTGTTCCTTAAGAATGCGTTCTTCCAGATTGTGTTCGGGATCGAACAGCAATTTGATTTTCATGTTGCTGTCTTCGCGGATGATCACGCGCGAGACATCGCGAACCTCGGTATAGTCGGCCACAGCGGAAACCGGGCGTTTTTGCGGGTCCTGCACATCAAAAACAACTTCGGCTCCGTGCGGCAGAAGTGCCCCGCGCCAGCGACGCGGGCGGAACGGACTGATCGGGGTCAGGGCCATAAGGCCGCTTCCCATCGGCAGGATCGGACCGTGTGCGGACAGGTTATAGGCCGTGCTTCCAGCCGGTGTGCAGACCAGTGCGCCGTCGCAGACCAGTTCGGCCAGTCGTTCAACCCCGTCGATCTTGATGCGAAGTTTGGCAGCCTGTCGCGTTTCGCGCAGAAGCGATACTTCGTTGATCGCAAGCGCACACATGCTTTCGCCCTGCATGGTGTGGGCTTCCATCTGCAGCGGGTGCAGTTCAACGGTCTGGGCTTCGGCAATGCGTTCGGGCAGATCCATTTCACGGAATTCATTCATCAGAAATCCGACCGTGCCCCGGTTCATGCCATAGATCGGTACCTTGCGGCCCATATAACGATGCAGGGTTTCAAGCATGAAACCATCGCCGCCAAGCGCAACAATGACATCGGCGGTGTCCGGCGAAACATGGCCGTAGCGATGTTTCAGGCGATACATCGCGTCCTGGGCAATTTTGGTGTCGGCAGCGACAAAGGCGATGGAATGAATATGCATCTGCTTTCCGATCGAATGCGATCCTGTCATCGCATGCCACCATAATCGTGTCAGGGTGGCGTTTGGCCTGGTCTTGATACGCGTTTCCATGCCGTTTCCGGCCGGATATGGGAACCGTATTACGGCCCCGCAATCCCGTAATAGAGACTGGTTTGCTTGGAATTGCAAGGGGCTGGATCATCATGCGAATGGGGATCCTGTGTGCAGGGTCACGTTGGGTGCAATGTGCTCTCGTATTGACGTTGGGGCAAAAACAGGGGAACCTTGGGCAGCCTTATCAAACATGGCACAAGATATAAAAATCATGAGCAAACCGCCCTTTAGCATTACGACCGCACTGGCCCGGATTTCCCATCCGGATGACCCGGTCGATGAAGGTGCGATTGAAAATGCCATTGCCGAACATGGCCAAAACGCGCTGACAACGCGTCAGCCCCGCAATCCTCAGGCAACCCGCAAGCTGATCCTTGATGCCGCATTCTATGAAATCCGCATGGCAGGGTTTGCCGGGGCATCGATCAACCGGATTCTGGACCGTACCGGCACGACCAAGGGCGCGCTTTATCATCACTTTCCTGGCAAGGCAAAACTCGCCTATGCCGTGATCGAGGAATGCCTGCCGCAATATATTGATGATGTCTGGCTAAAACCGCTGGATGGCGAGGAAGACATTCTGCCGGTCATGATGGGGCAGGTCGATAGCCTTGGTACCAAGGATGCCCCGAAACTGCTTGAAGGTGGCTGTCCGCTGGCGCGGCTGGCGTCGGGGGCGGCGGAACTTGATGAAAATCTGCGCAAGCGGATTGATGGGGTTTACCGATACTGGCGGCGGGGGCTGGCGCTTCATCTGGGCCATGGACAGTTCAATAAAACCATCCGCACCGATATTGAACCGTCCTCGGTGGCGGAATTCATCATCGCCACCCTGCATGGCTTTCTGACCCGCCCGCCCGCATTGCGCAACAGCGAAACCCACGATGCATTTGCGCGCGAATATGCGCGGTATCTGAACGGGCTGAGACCTTAGCGTTTAAAGGCAAAAGGGCTGCTCAATTAACGGTGCTTCAATATATAACAGAAAATAACTGTTATTTTAGGTTAATTGACATTGTATGCGTGGTGATTATATAAGTTTCACAGATTTCTAATTCACCAAATCGGAGACAGGCCCCATGCGTTCTCTTATTCTTTCTGCTGCTGCGGCAGTGGCGATTGTCTTTGGCGGCGCAGCGGCACAGGCCGAGCGCCTGACGGAAAAGCCGCTGGTAGATGCCGCGTGGCTTTCGGACAATCTTGAAAACCCGTCACTGGTGGTTGTCGACATCCGCTCGTTGACCAAGGAAGGCAGCCCCTATGATGCCGGGCATATCCCGGGTGCGGTTTTCGCGCCTTATGGCAAGTTCGGCTGGCGCGCCAAGGTTGGCGATGTTGTTGGCCAGTTGCCGCCGGTTGATGTGATATCGGCCCGGATCGGCAGCCTTGGCATTGATAATGACAAACAGGTTGTTGTCGTCCCGGCTGGTCAGAACAGCTCGGATTTCGGTTCGGCCACGCGTGTCTACTGGACCTTCAAGGTGCTGGGTCATGATGCCGTGACCATCCTTGATGGTGGGCAGCGTGCATGGGAAGCCGCTGGCAAGCCGGTCTCAAACGAGGCGGTTGCACCGCAGGCCGTGGCCTTCAATGCCAATTTCCGCCCTGAGCTTCTGGCGACCGCCGATGACGTTGCCAAGGCGCGTGAAAATGGTGTTGCGCTGGTCGATGCCCGCCCGGTTTCGCAATATAAGGGCGAAAGCAAAAGTGGTGTTGTCGCCCGTGCCGGTGCCATTCCGGGGGCAGTCAATATTTCGCAGTCCGAGTTTTATAATGATCAGCAGGGTGCGTTTGTCGCATCCGATGTGATCGAAGGGCTGGTGGAAAATGCCGGTGTTGCCAAGGACGGCGCAGAAATCACCTATTGCAATACAGGCCATTGGGCATCGGTTGCGTGGTTTGGCCTTTCGGAAGTGATGGGCAACAAAAACACCCGTATGTATGACGGCTCGATGACCGAATGGGCGGCTGATCCGTCGCGCGAAGTGGTCATTCCGGAATAATTCGGAAATACGGCGTAACGCCCCTATAATACATCATGTTTTGACGGAACCGGGGCCTCCCGGTTTCGTTCGTTTTCAGGTTTCCTGTCAGATAGAGCGTCACCACCATGTCTGAAACGACCCTTAATGTCCGTGCTTCGGGCTTTAGTTTTGACAAAGGGCCCGCAGCCGTCACGGCCATCCTGTTTGTGATTGTCGCGGTGCTGATTGCGCAGGCCGTCGATATCCATCAGGCCGTGCTTTACGGCCTTGGCGGGTTGCTGGGCATTGCCCTTTATCATGCGTCATTCGGTTTTACCGGCGGCTGGCGGCGGTTTTCGGTTGAAAAGCGCGGTCGTGCGATGCGGGCCCAGCTTTTGATGATCGGCGTTGCGGCGGCGGCATTTATTCCGTTGCTTGCCATTGGTGCACCTCTTGGCACCCCGATTGTGGGGGCAGTGGCACCGGTCGGTGTTTCGGTTCTGGTCGGTGCATTCATGTTTGGCCTTGGCATGCAGCTTGGCGGTGGATGCGGATCGGGCACGCTGTTTACGGTTGGTGGTGGCAGCGCGCGCATGTTGCTGACGCTTGCATTCTTTATCATCGGGGCGGTGATTGGTACGGCGCATTTGCCGATGTGGCTTGAGCTGCCTTCCATGCCGCCCATGAGCCTTGGTGCCGAGTTCGGTATCTGGGGCGGTTTGGGCGTGACCTTTGCCGGGCTGGCATTGATTGCGCTGATCACGGTCTGGGTTGAAAAGCGTGCGCATGGTTCGATTGAAGCCGCACCGGCCGCACCGCGTGCGGGCTTTGCCCGGTTGCTGCATGGTCCATGGCCGATGGTCGGGACCGGTGTGCTTCTGGCGGGGCTTAACGTCGCAACGCTTTTGACCGCGGGGCATCCGTGGTCTATCACGTTCGGGTTTGGTCTTTGGGGGGCGAAGATCGCCCAAGGCATTGGCATTCCTGTTGAAACCTGGGAATTCTGGAACTGGGCCGGTCCGGCCAAGGCGCTTTCAAATTCGGTACTGGCGGATAATACGTCGGTGATGAATTTCGGCATCGTGATCGGGGCGGCATTGGCGGCAAGCCTTGCGGGCAAATTCGCGCCCAAGGTCAAGGTACCGTTTGCATCCCTTCTGGCGGCAGCGATTGGTGGAATATTGATGGGCTATGGGGCGCGTCTGGCATTTGGCTGCAATATCGGTGCGTTCTTTAGTGGCATCGCATCGGGCAGCGTGCATGGCTGGCTCTGGTTTGTTGCCGCCTTTGCCGGTAGCTGGATCGGGATTGCGCTTCGCCCGGTCTTTGGCATGGACGGATTTAAAAAGTCATGAGCGAAAAAAATACAATCCTGTTTGGCGCGGTTTTCCTCGCGGCCAGCGGCGCGGTGGCGTTTGATCATTTCAATCACACCAATGCCCCCGCCAATCCACCCGCAATCAGTAACCCGGCCAATAAACCGGCGGCGGGGGGCAATCCATGTGCGGGGAACCCGTGCGGATCGAACCCGTGTGCTGCCAATCCTTGCGCCGGATATAACCCTTGCGCAGCCGCGCCGTGCGGTGCCAACCCCTGTGCTGCAAGTCCCTGTTCGGCCAATCCGTGTGCTGCCAGTCCGTGCGGTGCCTACAATCCATGCGGGGCAGGGAACCCGTGCGCGGCTTCGCCCTGTGGCGCCGGATACGCCCCCGCACCTTGTGCGCCGGTAAATCCTCGCAGCGACTATATGAACCCGTGTGCTGCAACCAACCCGTGTGCAGCGGCAAATCCTTGCGGGGCATATAACCCGTGTGGGGCAGGGAGCCCTTGTGCGGCCAATTAAGTCCGCGGCGGTTAAAAATAAAAACAAGCCCGGCGCGCTTAATTGCCGGGCTTGTTTGCCTTTTACGCATGGATCATTTGAAACAACCCATTTGACAAGTGATGAAAACTCTGCGCATGGTGCCCTTGTTATCTGATCGCTCCAGAAGCGTAGAGGGGACTTTATTGGCCTCGCCTGTTGAGTGATCTACCGGAAAACCGCATTGAAGGGCCCTACTACGCGGGCTTTTCCGAAAGAATATGCAAGGCGCAGAGCTGACGTAATACATTCAAGGGCCGATTCCCTTCCCTTTGCTGCCGCAATACCAAGAGATACTTTTATTTGACCCAATTTTCGGATCTCGGCCTGGCCGAGCCCGTCCTTCGCGCTCTCAAGCATGAAGGGTATGATGTGCCCACGCCGATCCAGGCGCAGGCCATCCCATCTCTCCTCGAAGGTAAAGACCTTCTGGGGATAGCACAGACCGGCACTGGCAAGACTGCTGCTTTTGCACTGCCGATTCTGGACCGTCTTTCCAAAAACGAAACCCGCACTCCGGCGAAATCGTGCCGTGTGCTTGTGCTTGCGCCGACGCGCGAACTGGCTGCCCAGATTGGCGACAGCTTCCGTGCCTATGGCCGCTTCATGAACACCACGGTTGCCGTTGTTGTTGGCGGTGTCGCACATGGCCCGCAGATCAAGGCGATTACGCCGGGTGTCGACGTTCTTGTCGCAACGCCGGGCCGTTTGCTTGATCACATTGATGCAGGCAAGCTCAAGCTGAACAATGTTGATGTCGTCGTGCTCGACGAAGCCGATCACATGCTTGATCTTGGCTTCCTGCCGCCGATCAAGCGCATCATCAAGATGTTGCCGCGTGATCGTCAGAACCTGTTCTTCTCGGCTACCATGCCGACCCAGATCGGTCAGCTTGCCGGTGATATGCTTTCCGATCCGGTCAAGGTTTCGGTGACCCCGGTTGCCACGACCCAGGAACGTGTCGAGCAGTCGGTCTATATGATCGAGAAAAACCGCAAGCGTCAGCTTCTGGCGGAATTGCTTGATAACCCGCTTTTCAAGCGTACCCTCGTTTTCACCCGCACCAAGCGCGGGGCGGATCGTGTGGCACGTCATCTTGAAAGCTGCAAAATCAGTGCTGCCGCGATTCATGGCAATAAAAGCCAGAATCAGCGTGAACGTGCGCTGAATGCGTTCAAGGATGGTCAGATCGGTGTTCTGGTCGCAACCGACATTGCCGCACGCGGCATTGATGTCGATGGTGTGACCCATGTTGTGAATTTCGAACTTCCGAACGTCCCGGAAAGCTATGTGCACCGTATCGGTCGTACCGCCCGCGGTGGTGCCAGCGGTTCGGCGATTGCATTCTGTGACGAGGAAGAACGCGGTCTTCTGCGTGATATCGAGAAAACCACCCGTCAGTCGATCCCGGTCATCGATCGTCGCGATGCCAAGGCAGCCGCCGAGCAGGACGCGATTTCGAAAGCCGAACGTGATGCCAATCCGGACCGTCGCGCCAGCAATGGCAACGGTAGCGGACGTGGTCGCAATGGTGGTGGTCGTCCGGGTGCCGGTGGTCGTAATGGTCAGGGTCGCAATGAGGCTCGTGGTCGTAATGATCGCAATGACCGGAACAATGATCGTCGTCGCACCGAAGAAACCACGCGTGATGCAGCCAATGGTTCGGAAAATTCCGGCCGGTACAAGGGCGGTATCAAAGGTGGTGCGGATCGCAACGAACGCAATGATCGCAATAACGAGCGTACTGATCGTGCAGCGGCCCGTCCGCAGGGGCGTGATGGTGCGCGCCGTGACGGTCGTGATAGCCGCGATGCCCGTGATACCCGTAACGCCAATGGCGATAACCGGGTTCGTACGCCCAAGAAGGTGACTTCCAACGGCGCGGGCGGCGGTGACAACCGTATTGCATCGAACCTTTCATTCCTTGGCAGCTCGGACGAGCGCCGCACGACCGGCAACGGTGCGAGTGCAAATGGTAAACCGGGCAATTCCGGCAAGCCGGCAGCCCGCAACGCACGCCCCGGCCGTGCGCGCCCCGGCAAGCCAGTCGGTGGTCGCCCGGGCGCACGCCCGAATGGCGAACGCCGTTCTGAAAACAATTCCGGAAACCGCAGCAGGCGCGAAACCGCCTGAGGCAGCTTTCCAAACTGATTGGTGCATCCACGCGGGATGCACCGTAACGCCAATCGACACTCTAAAGGAGATTTAAAGATGGCAACTGGTACCGTTAAATGGTTCAACGCAACCAAAGGCTTTGGTTTCATTCAGCCGGACGAAGGCGGAAATGACGTATTCCTGCACATCAGCGCCGTTGAACGCGCTGGCATGAACCACCCGCAGGAAGGCGACAAGATCAACTACGAACTGCGCACCGACTCCCGTTCGGGTCGCGTTTCGGCTGACGATCTGACCGCTGCCTAATTCGGTTTGCCTTCGCTTGCGAAGGCGCTGATTTGCGAAACCCCCATCCGGGCAACCGGGTGGGGGTTTTGTTTTATCTGTAAGTTTTATGTGGCCATACCCTAGGGGCGCAGGAAGGCAATATTGGCCCGGGTTGCGGCGCTAAGGACATGAAAATGCATGGCATCGCGTGCGCCCGATGGATTGCGGTCGCGTACATAGCGTAGGATCTGTTCATGTTCGCGCAACGGTGCCTTGATTGCGGCGGCATTGGCAAAGGGCAGCATCTGGTTTTCATGGATGGTTTGGGCGGCGGGAAAGATCGCGGCGGCAAATAGCGGATTGCCCGATGCGGACAACAGGATTTCATGAAATTCGGTATCAGCATTGGCTGCGGTGATCAGGTCGTCGGCCTCGAACGCGGTTTGCATGTCATCGATGCTGCGTTGAAGGGCGATCAGGTGATCGCGCGTGCGGGCCTGTGCGGCAAGACCCGCAACATAGGGTTCGATCGCAAGGCGGAATTGATAGACCTGTGCGGCCTGGCGTTTCTGATTGTCATCGCGCGGCAATCCGTCATGTGGGTCGGCGACATAGGCACCCTTGCCCGCCTGAATCCGGATCAGTCCCATGGCTTCGAGTGTTGCCAAGGCTTCGCGCAGGCTGGCGCGGCTGATGCCAAGGGTGGCGGCCAGTTCGCGCTGGGCCGGTAAAGAGTCGCCGGGGCCTAAGCCGTTGCTTTTAATCAGGTTGCGAATGGCGCGCGCGGCGCGTTCCGGGGCGGTTTCAATGCGTGACATGCGTTTTCCATGACTGGTCTGACCAGTGGTGTTAAAATTTTTCCAACGCGAAAATCCAATATATTTAAGGTTTGTAGCTTTAATCAGCTTACCATTTTTCGCAAGTGCGAAATTTACCCATGGACAATAGCATAAATTTTATGCAGTTATTTTATGCAGATTAAAAATAAGTCGAATAATCCACTTTCATACGGGTAGAGGCAAATGAACAAATTTCTGAAATCAACCATCGCCGCGATTGCCATGATTGCGGCCCCGCTGGCCGGTGCATCGGCAGGCGCGCTTGATACCATCAAGGAAGCCGGTGTTTTGAAGGTCGCCGTGCCGCAGGACTTTCCGCCGTTTGGCACCGTAGGTGCGGACATGCAGCCCAAGGGGTATGACATCGATATGGCGGCCCTGATTGCAGACGATCTTGGTGTGAAACTTGAACTGGTGCCGGTCGCATCGAGCAACCGCATCCCGTATCTGACCACCGGCAAGGTCGATCTGGTGATTTCAAGTCTTGGCAAAAACCCGGACCGCGAAAAGGTGATTGATTTCACCGATCCGTATGCACCGTTCTATAACGGCGTTTTCGGCCCGGCTGATATCGCGGTCAAGGGTGCCGAAGACCTTGCAGGGCATTCGGTTGGCGTGACGCGTGGTGCGATCGAGGATCTGGAGCTGACCAAGATTGCCCCGGCGGATCTGGAAATCAAACGCTACGAAGACAATAACGGGACGATTTCGGCCTTCCTTTCAGGCCAGGTTGACCTGATTGCGACCGGTAACGTTACGGCGGCCGCGATCATCGAACGCAACCCGCCGCGCAAGCCGGAACCGAAATTCCTGATCAAAAATTCGCCCTGCTATGTGGGGCTGAACAAGGAAGAGGAAGCATTCAAAGCCAAGGTCAACGAGATCATTGCGGCATCGATTGCCGATGGCCGTCTGAACGCAATTGCCGAAAAGTGGCTTGGCATTCCGTTGCCGGAAAAGCTTTGATCCTGACTTGATTGCCTGATGGCTTCACCACTGACCGGATTGCTTGGTTTCAATGGCTTATAAATTCGATTTCGGTGCAATCGTTCCCCATTGGGAATTGCTGCTTGATGGGGTTGTGCTGACAACCGAACTGACCGTCATTGGGGCCGTGGTCGGCGTCAGTCTGGGAACTTTGGGGGCGTGGGCGCGCGCATCGCGTGCCCCCGTCATCAGCCAGATCGTCGGCATATATGTGGAACTGATCCGCAATACGCCGTTTCTGGTGCAGTTGTTCTTTATCTTTTTCGGGCTTCCGGCGCTTGGCGTGAAGCTAAGTGAATTTCAGGCTGCCGTTCTGGCGATGATTGTCAATCTTGGGGCCTATTCCACGGAAATCATCCGGGCGGGTATCCTTGCGATCCCCAAGGGGCAGATCGAGGCCGCCCAAAGTCTTGCGATGAACCGGGTGCAGATTTTCCGCTATGTCGTTATCCGTCCGGCGCTCAAGAAAATCTGGCCGGCTCTTTCAAGCCAGATCGTGATCGTCATGCTGGGCTCGTCGGTCTGTTCGCAGATCGCGGCCGAGGAACTGACCTTTGCGGCGAACTATATCCAGGCCGTCAATTTCCGTGCTTTTGAGGTCTATTTCGTGGCGACCGCACTTTATCTGGCGATGTCGGTTCTGCTGCGCTGGGTTTTGAAGATATTCGGCAACTTCCTGTTTGAACGGCGCAGTCATGTCTGAATTTACCCTGTGGGATATTGTTTATAACCTGCTGCTGGCCGCGCGCTGGACGGTGTTGCTGTCGCTTACGGCCTTTGTGCTGGGCGGGATTGTCGGGCTTTTGCTTTTGATGGTTCGAACCGCGGGCAATCCGTGGGTGATGCGATTGGTGCGCGGTTATGTCGAACTGTTTCAGGGCACGCCGCTTTTGATGCAGCTATTCATCGTGTTCTTCGGCCTGCCGCTGATCGGGATTGATGTATCGCCCTGGATCGCGGCGATGCTGGGGTTAACGCTGTTTACCAGTGCGTTTCTGACCGAAATCTGGCGAGGGTGCGTTGAATCCATCGGGCTTGGCCAATGGGAAGCATCGGCAAGCCTTGGCATGAATTTCCGCCAGCAGATGCGCTATATCATTCTGCCGCAGGCGCTTCGTATTGCGGTGCCGCCGACGGTCGGTTTTTCGGTGCAGGTGGTCAAGGGGACGGCGGTTGCGTCGATCATCGGGTTTGTCGAATTGACCAAGGCCGGGACCATGATCACCAACGCGACCTATGCGCCCTTTACCGTCTATGGCTGTGTCGCTGTCATGTATTTCCTGATCTGTTTCCCGCTTTCGCTTTATGCCCGCCATCTGGAAGGAAAACTTCGTCATGTCGCTCGTTGAACTGCACGCTATCCACAAAAGCTTTGGCGAGCTGGAAGTCCTTAAAGGCATTGATCTTAAGATCGAGGAGGGGCAGGTGATTGCCCTGATCGGGAAAAGTGGATCGGGCAAAAGCACGCTTTTGCGCACGATCAACGGCCTTGAAACCATCAATGACGGGACGATCATGGTGGCGGGAAAGAAGGTTGGTGACCGCGATACGGATCTGCTGACCCTGCGGCTTAACGTCGGCATGGTGTTTCAGCAGTTCAATCTGTTTCCGCATTACACCGCGCTTGAAAACGTCATGCTGTCGCCGCAGGTCGTGAAAAAGCAGTCAAAGGCCGAAGCCAAGGACGTGGCCGAGGAAATGCTGGCCAAGGTCGGGCTTGCCGACAAAATGATGCATTACCCCGATCAGCTTTCAGGCGGGCAGCAGCAACGCGTGGCGATTGCGCGTGCCCTTGCCATGAAGCCGCGTGTGTTGCTGTGTGACGAGGTTACATCGGCTCTTGATCCCGAACTGGTGAACGAGGTTCTGGCCGTCGTGCGCCAGCTTGCCGAGGAAGGCATGACATTGGTCATGGTGACCCATGAAATGCGTTTTGCGCGCGAGGTTTGCGACAAACTGGTCTTCATGCATCAGGGCCGTATTCATGAAAGCGGTGCTCCCGAAGAAGTTTTTGCCAATCCAAAAACCGCGGAACTTGCCAGTTTTGTCGGCGGGCTTGCCTGAGCCGGTTGTGCGATTTGTGACAATTTCACAGGTTTGCAATTAGGGGTATTTCCTATCGGCGGTTGATCATCTAAAACGTGCTTTGGGCTTATGATGAGGCGGGGGCACGAAATTGCGCGATCAGACCGGCACGGCACAGGATGGCGGACATCCTGAAAATGGAAATCTTCGGCCGGTATCTGGTGTAACCGCCTTTCTGGATCGCTATCCTTTTCTGGTGCTCGGCCTGCTTTTGATGGGGGCGTTTACCGCGTCTTCGGCGGCACCGCTTGGTGGGCTTTATGTCATCGAAGGATTGGGGGAGCCGCCATGGAAGGTCAGCATGGTGGCGATTGTTCAGGTTGTCGTAACCCTTCTGACCAACCGGGCATTTGGCCGCGCGATTGACCGGGCAGTGCCGATCAAGGCGCTTCTGATCACCAGCATCGTCTGCTTTGCCAGTGGCATGGCGATCCTTGCGACGTTTCAGATTTACTGGGTCTATCTTTGCCTTGCCTCGATCCTGCTTGGCATCGGGTCTGGCGCGCTTTCGGTGATGTATTTATTTGGCCGCCTGTTTGCCGAACAGACCGGGCGCGACGTTGTCAAATTCAACGGGTTTCTGCGCATGCAGACATCGCTTGGCTGGATGGTTGGCCCAGCGGCGTCATTATCGGTCTTTGGCGCGTTCGGCTTTACGGTGACCTATTACAGCATCGCAGCCCTTGGGGCGGTGTGGTTCATCGTATGTTTGTTCATCGTCCCGGCGGCATTCAAAACCCATCATCCCGGATCGCTTGTGACGGGCAAGAAAATCCCGTTCAATTTTGGATTGCTTCTGGCCTGTGTGCCGGTGTTTTTCATCGGGGCGGGGAATGTCGTATTCGTAACCGCCATGCCGCTTTATTTCACAACCGAACTTGGATTGATCGCATCGGCGGCTGGTTTTGCCCTGACGGTGAAATGCTTTGTCGAGGTGGTGGTGATTTATTACTGCGCGCATCTGATCAGAAAGATCGGCGAGCGCGGCGGCATGATACTGGCCGCCGTGCTTGCCGCGATCTTCTTCGGGCTGATCTATAACGCGACCAGCCTTGCCGATGTGCTGGTGCTTGGGGCCCTTGACGGGATTTATTACGGCATCTTTGCGGGGATCAGCATGACATTTGTTCAAAGCTTCGCCCCTGATCGCCCCGGTGTCGCAACCAGTTATTATGTCAGCACCCTGTTCATCGGTGGCCTTGTTGCCAATCTTGCAACCGGTTTCATCGCAACGTGGTATTCCTTCCAGGCAACCGTTCTGGTGGCTGGCGGTTTCGCGCTGGTTGGCGGTGGGGTGTTGATGATGATGAAGGATGCCAAGGCAGCACATGAAACGCCAACAATCGCCTGATGGCTTGACTTTATCATCTGCCTGACGATTATCGCGCCATGTCTGAAAATACTTCAAATGAAGCGGTCATGCGGCCGCGTATCCTTGTCGATGCGGATGCCTGCCCGGTGAAAGCAGAATGCGAACGTGTGGCCGAACGCCATCGTCTGGAAATGATCATGGTGTCAAACGGCGGCATTCGCCCGTCGCGCAATCCGTTGATCCGGATCGTGATTGTGCCGCCGGAACCCGATGCGGCCGATGACTGGATTGCCGAAAACGCCGTCAAGAACGACGTGATCGTGACCAACGATATTCCGCTGGCATCGCGGGGGCTTGAAATCGGGGCACGTGTTTTGCGCCCGAATGGCCAGGAATTTACCGAAGCGAATATCGGCAATGCATTGGCCGGCCGTGAAATCGCCGCCCATATGCGCGAAGTCACTGGGGAGCAGGGCCGCAATGCGGGCTTTACCCAAAAGGACCGGTCGAAATTTTCCAATATGCTGGAAGTAACGATACAGGCCGCCCTGCGCGGTTAAGCGCAAGGCGGCCTGCCACAGGTCCCGGTCGATCATCTGAGGGAGTACGACCGGGCTTCCCCCCTGCGGAACTTAATATCTTTAGAACGGATAGTGGCGTTTGCCGCTCTGGATCGTGATCCAGCGCATTTCGGTGAATTCATCAATCGATGCCTGCGATCCGAACCGGCCATAGCCGCTGGCTTTCACTCCGCCAAACGGCATCTGGGCTTCGTCCTGAACGGTCGGGCTGTTGATATGGCAGATGCCGCTTTCGATCCGTTTGGCGACTTCCATCGCGCGCGGGATGTTGGTGGAAAAGACGGCAGATGACAGACCATATTCGCTGTCATTGGCGATGCGGACCGCTTCGTCTTCGTTGCCCGCACGGATGACGACACAGACCGGGCCAAAGCTTTCCTCGGCATAAATCCGCATCGCGGGGGTAACGTGATCCAGCAGGGTCGCATCCATCAGAACGCCATCGCGGGCCTTGCCGGAACCTGCGACCAGTTTCGCACCCTTGGAGACGGCATCCTCAACCAGTTCTTCGATCCGGTTGACGGCTTCGACATTTACGACACCGCCCAGAATATGTTCGGCCTTTGCCGGGTCGCCAGCGGTCAGCGTTTTGGCCTTGGCGGCCAGTTTGGCAACGAAATCATCGGCAACCGCATTGTCAACGATCAGCCGCTCCGTCGACATGCAAATCTGGCCCTGGTTCATATAGGCCCCGAATGCCGCGCCATTAACCGCCTCGTCGATATCGGCATCGTCCAGTACAAGGAAGGGTGCCTTGCCACCCAGTTCAAGCAGAACCGGTTTAAGATGTTCGGCCCCCAGTTTGGCGATGATGCGGCCAACGCGGGTTGAGCCGGTAAAGTTGATACGGCGCACTGCCGGATGAGCGATCAGGGTTTCGACGATTTCCGGGGCGTCTTCGGGGGCGTTGGTCACGACATTGATGACACCGGCCGGGGCACCTGCCTCGACCAGGCATTCGCCGATCAGGCGATGCAGGGCGGGGCACAGTTCCGATGCCTTCAGAACGACGGTGTTACCGCAGGCAAGCGGCATGGCAATCGCGCGTGTGCCAAGGATGACCGGCGCATTCCATGGGGCAATGCCCAGAACCACGCCAACCGGCTGACGAATGCCCATGGCCATCAGGCCAGGCGTATCGGACGGTATCAGGTCGCCCTGAATCTGCGTTGTCATCGCACCGGCTTCGCGCAGCATATTGGCGGCCAGATGGGCGTTGAAGCCACCCCACATGCGCGTGCTGCCGGTTTCTTCAAGTACGAGACGACCAAAATCGTCGCCTTTGGATTCCATGATGTCGGCGGCTTTAAGCAAAATCTTCCGCCGTGCGCCGGGGCCCATTTTTGACCATTCGGGGAAGGCGGCGGCGGCGGCATCGGCGGCCTTGCGCGCATCGGCGGGGCTTGCGGCAGCGGCGATGGTTGCGACCTCGCCAGTGACCGGATTTTTGCGTTCGAATGTCCGGTTGTTGGTCGCATTCACGGCTTCGTTGTCGATCAATAGTTTGGCATCGTTCACGACGTTTCTCCTGACTTCTTTATGTTCTGCTGTGCGGTGATAACGCATGACATTGTATCACCCAAGGGCTGTAAGAGCTTTTGGTACAGCGTTCCGGTTTTCCCGCTTTGGCGTCGTATTCAGGAAGATAGATACAAAAGATCTTTCATCTACTTTGATGTTCAAAGTAAATCCTCGACGTATCCTCCTGCCCGTTTCTTCGCGCGTGCGAAATAACGGGAACGCATTATTCGATATGTCTTGTTATTTTTGACGGTTCCTGAACCGCGATATTAGTAGGCGATGGAACACTTCCAATGTAAAGGCGGTGAAATTGACATTTTAAGACGAAAAATTGTACTATTTTACATATAACCATTTGGAATGTTTCAGGATCAAAAAGTCATGGTTTCACCGGAAAGGGCAGAAGAACATCGCGCCACGCCAATCAGCGTGCGGTCGTTTGACGATCCGATGCCGGTGACAACCCAGGCACTGATGGACCGGTTTAATCATGGGTTATCCGCGCAGGACTGGGTGATGAATGATCCCGCGCGGCGGGATCGGTGTTATGCGGTTTTGATTCTGTCGGGGCGGGCGCGCATTCGGTTGCGTCAGGGTATGATTGATTGCCGTGAGCCGGCACTTGTGTGGTTGCCGCTGGGCGAAACGCAGGCGATTTCGGTTTCGGCCGGGGCGGATGGCTATCTGCTGTCGGTGACTGATGATCTGGTGGCGCGCCATTGCGGGGGCTGTTCAACCGGCACATCCATGCTGCCCTTGGTTGGAGGGTGGCTGCCGTTGCGGTTTGCGGCCGATACGGTTCATAACGTCACCCCGGCCGAGGGCAGTAACAATCTGGCGTTACTGGCGCGCAGTTTTGATGCGATCCGGGCGGAGCTTATGCAGAACGCGTTTGGGGCGGGGATGGTGGTCGGGGCGCATCTTCAGATCATCCTGACCATGGTTCTGCGTCTGGCCGAGGGGGTGATGGAACAGCGTGACAAACATCGCCCCGGTTCGATCACGTTTCAGCGGTTTTTGCAGGCGCTTGAACTGCATTTTCGAGAACACTGGAACATTGCCGATTACGCCACGGCTCTTGGTGTCAGTGAAAGGCGGCTGGGGTCAGCGGTGATGCGAGCGACGGGCAAGCCGCCCCTAACACTTGTGCATGAGCGGGTCATTCGCGAAGCCTGCATGCGGCTGGAACAAAGCCCGCTTGCGGTGGCGCAGATTGCCTATGGACTTGGTTTTCGCGATCCGGCCTATTTCAGCCGGTTTTTCAAACGTTACATGGGCGAAGCACCCGGAGCCTACCGCCGCCTGCGTCGGGCGGAGGAACGAGCGCGCGACAATACCTTTGCTGCGTGGCCATAAAGGCGCGGAAAGCCAAATGTCGCAGAATTGTCGCAAGGCCTCACAGTTTTTTGATGCTGCTTCGCAAACCAATTGCCATTTTTTGATCTTATTTGTCGGATCACATCGTAACATTAGTGAAATATGACATCTGACAGGATTGATTGGTGAGAAAAGGCAGAAATTTTATTCTGGGCCTGCTTGCAATGCTTGTGCTGCCGTTTGGCATCAGCCTTGCGCAGGATCCCCCCGCCGAAAAGGCGGAAAAGCGCCAGACATGGCGTAATGCGCCGCGACATTCATCGGGTGTAGCTCCTGATCCGGCAGCGAATGCCGATATTGCGATTGTGCAGGTGATGGCTGCCCATACCTATGGCTGGCGCGGTTATTTTGCGGTTCATCCGTGGATCATCTATAAACGCGCCGGTGAAACCAGCTATACGCGGTATGACGTGGTTGGCTGGGGCGGTGGCAATGTGGTGCGCAAGAATTATGCCTTGCCCGATGGCTTGTGGTTCGGGTCTGAACCGCAAATTCTTGCCGATCATCGCGGCGAGGGTGTGGATGACCTGATTGATCAGATCGAAGCCGCGATTGAAACATACCCCTATCCGGATCAGTATCGCAGCTATCCGGGGCCGAACAGCAATACCTTTGTCGCCCATATCGGGCGCAAGGTGCCCGACCTTGATCTTGATATGCCAGCCAATGCAATCGGCAAGGATTTCCGCGCGATTACCGATCCAGTCGGGCTATCGCCCAGCGGGCAGGGCGTGCAGGCCAATCTGTTGGGGTTGTTTGGTTTTTCCATCGGTCTTGAAGAAGGGATCGAGTTGAACCTGCTGGGGCTTAATATTGGCATCGATTTCAATCGTCCGGCCCTGCGCCTGCCGTCTGTCGGGCGGTTGGGCATGGATAATGTCGCCCCCGTGGGTGATGTAAAACCGGTCGAGGCCGCCGAGGGAACTGGCGGTCAGGCCGTTGCGGCAGAGCCAAGCAGCTAACCCTAATAGCGGCTTGGCCGATTTATCTGTTTGCAGATGACAATCAATCGCGTATTGGCTTGTGGTGCATTTCACCACAGGCCGGGCGCATTCATGTCTGTTCTTTCCCGCATCCCGTTGCAATCAATCCCGAAAACAGTCTGGATACTCGGCTTTGTCAGCCTGTTGATGGATGTGTCATCGGAAATGGTCCAAACACTGTTGCCGCTTTATCTGGTCAGTGGTCTGGGGGCATCGGCGCTTGCGATTGGCATGATAGAGGCGATTGCGGTGGCAACGGCAACCGTGACCAAGCTGTTTGCCGGGGTTCTGTCCGACATGCTGGCCAGCCGTAAATGGCTTGCGGTGGCGGGGTATGGTCTTGGTGCATTGTCGCGCCCGATCTTTCCGCTGGCCGACGGGGTGGGGCATATTGTTACCGCCAAATTCATTGATCGTATTGGGAAGGGCATCCGAAGCGCGCCGCGTGACGCGCTGATTGCTGATGCCGCGCCGCCCGATGCACGGGGGGCGAGTTTCGGTTTGCGAAAGTCGCTTGATACCATGGGTGGCTTTATCGGGCCGCTGATTGCGGTTGGTGTGATGTTGATTTCCGGGGCCGATTTCGCGCTGGTTTTCTGGCTGGCGGTTATTCCGGCAGCGGCGGCGATTGGCTTGCTGATTTTCGGTATTCGCGAACCGAAGAAACCCTATGTGGCGAAATCACGCCCGGCGTTTCTGCGTCAGGCCGCAAAGCTTAACCGGGCGTGCTGGATGGTGATGATTGTAGCCGCCATCCTGATGCTGGCACGGTTTAGCGAGGCATTCCTGCTTTTGCGTGCCGAACAGGCCGGAATTGTCATCAGCCTCGTGCCGCTGGTGATGGTGTTGATGCATGCGGTCTATGGCCTATGTGCTTATCCAGTGGGGGCTTTATCCGACCGGATCGGACGAGGCGGGCTTCTGGCTGGCAGTATCGGTGTTCTTGCCATGGCCGATCTTGCGATTGCATTTTCACCGGGAATTGGCGGGTATCTGCTGGGGATTGTTCTTTGGGGGATGCATATGGGCATGTCGCAAGGATTGCTTGCGACCCTGATTGCCGATCATGCTCCGGCCGAACTGCGCGGCTCTGCGTTTGGCATGTTCAATCTGGTGAGCGGTGGCGCGCTTCTGATCGGTAATATTCTGGCCGGTTTGTATTGGGAGTTTGCCGGATCGGATATGACATTCCTTGCCGGGGCGGGATTCTGTGTGCTGGCCGGGTTGGCGGTCCTGATCCTGCCCACGGGTGGTGCTATTGCCGGGCGAAAGCGGGATTAATCCCGTCATTTCGCAAGGGTGGATTTCCGGCGAATTTCAAAAACCCTTTGTTTTACGGGTTCAGGAAATAAATCGCCCCGTTCAGCAGGGTGGCGAAACCAACCCACAATGCATAGGGCACCAAAAGCATTCCGGCCAATTGATCGATCCGCCAGAACATTGCGCAATTGATGATGATCAGGATCAGCAACGGCACAATATCAATCAGCCCCAGAAGCGGCGATTGCGCCCCGAAAAACAGAAATGACCACAGAAGGTTCAGGGTGAGTTGTGCGGCATATACCGCGAACGGCCCCTTTGCCCCGTCAATCCCGCGTCTGAGCCAGACGCGCCAGCCGCTAAATGCGATCAGGAAATAAATCAGGCTCCATGCCGGGCCGAACAGCCAGTTGGGCGGATTGAAGAACGGTTTTTGCAATGTCGGGTACCAGTCATTGACACTGGTCGCCGTTACCGCACCGCCTGCCGCCGAGATGATCAGACACAGCACCATGAACGCAATCAGCGCAAAAACGCGCGTGCGGTGATTGGGCCGGAAGACGGTTTCGGTGCTGTTGATCATCTGATGCCCCTGATTGCCAATTGAATTCCAATAGATTGGTGAAAAACGATTTTTCGCAAGGGGCGCAGTTTTGGATCAGCCAAAGGGATCATATGTCCCGAAGCTCCAGATATGGCCTTCGGGGTCACGTGCGGAATAAACCTTGCCGCCGTAATCCTGTTCTTCAAGTGGCATGACGATTTCGGTGCTGGCGGCAACGGCGCGGGCATAGTGAAGGTCGGCATCGGGGACGATGATATAGATGCTTTGGGTTACCCCGCCAATATCATTGGGGCGGCGGGTCAGTTTGCCGTAAGTGCTGTCGCGGGCCTGACCCAGCATGATCATACCATTGCCCAGAACCAGTTCGGCATGTTCGACAATGCCGTCTTCGTTTTGATAGATCGCGTGTTTTTCAAAGCCGAAAGCGCGGCACAGAAATTCGATCGCGGCTTTGGCGTCGTCATAATGCAGGGCGGGAATAACATTCCCGTGGGTTCTGGATGCTTTTGCAGTATTCGGGTCGGTCATGACAATGGCTCCGTTTCCATCGGTGCGTTCAACCCTGTCCGTTTGTGATTATGCCATATAACCCGCGACAAATTAAGTTGCCTAAGTGACTAAAATCACAGCCGAAGCATGTGTAAATATAATATTCAATATTATAGTCTGACTATTCCCGAGCCTGCTTTGATTCAACTCATGGTCGAGGCGAGGGCAAGGGGTTCCTTGAAAAGAATAAAACGTTGCCAACATGTCGGGTGATGACCCGACACTGGTATATGGGGATGGAAATGTTCAATCTGAATTCAATGAAGATCGGCACGCGAATGCTGATCATCGTCGCGGGGGCAATTCTTGCTGCCCTGCTGGTTGGGGCATTCGGTCTGACCGAATTGCGCAGCAACATGCTTGAGGATCGCAAGGCCAAGACACAGAACCTGGTTGAATCGACAATCAGCTTGATTGGGCATTTCCATGCGATGGAACAGTCCGGCGAACTGACAACCGAACAGGCCCAGAATGCGGCCAAGGCAGCGGTGGCGGCCCTTCGGTATGATGAAACCAACTATTTCTTCGTGTTTGATTATACGCCGGTCGTCCTGATCCATGACATCAAGAAGGATCTTGTTGGCAAGGATATGAGCAATTCCGTCGACGGGTCGGGCAAACACCATTATCGCGAATTCGCCCGTGTGGCCAAAGAAGACGGCCAGGGCTTTGTCGATTACACCTATCAGGTACCGAATTCTGACCAGCTTCGCCCGAAGCTTTCCTTCGTCAAGGCGTTCAAACCGTGGGGCTGGGTTGTTGCCACCGGTATTTACATTGATGATGTGAACGCGGTCTTCATGCAGAGCATGCTGGTCATGGGGCTGGTTGCACTGGCGGTTCTGTGTGCGGTTGTTGGCGTGTCGCTGATGATCAGCCGTGGGATTACCCGCCCGCTTTATGCGATTTCGGAGAACATGCTGCGTCTGTCGCAGGGTGATCACAAAATCGAAGTCAAATACACCGATCAGAAAAGCGAGATCGGCGACCTGGCACGTGCGATGGATATCTTCAAATCGAAGACCATCGAAATGGAAGAAATGCGCGAGGCGCAAATCGCGCAGGAAAAACGTGCCGAAGCCGAAAAGCGCGAGGCAATGCGCCAGCTTGCCGACAGTTTCCAGGCGACGGTAGGCCGCGTTGTCGGGCAGGTGACAGAAGCATCGGGCCATATGCAGACATCGGCCAATGCGATGACGGATACCTCCAAACAGGTCGGACAGCGATCGACCTTGGTTTCCGCAGCCTCGCATGAAATGTCGAGCAACGTGGAAACGGTTGCATCCGCAGCCGAGGAATTGAGTGCCTCAATCGCGGAAATCAGCAATCAGGTGGCGCAATCGTCAAGCATTGCCAATGGGGCGGTTCGGACATCCGAAGACACCCATCAGAAGATCGAACTTCTGGCCGAGGCGGCAAACCAGATTGGTGAAGTCGTTTCGCTGATTACCGACATTGCGGAACAGACCAACCTTCTGGCGCTTAACGCCACCATCGAGGCGGCGCGAGCCGGTGATGCCGGCAAAGGCTTTGCCGTGGTGGCCAACGAGGTTAAGAACCTTGCCAACCAGACCGCCCGTGCGACTGAGGATATCCGATCCCAGGTCGGTGATATTCAGGTTGCGACATCCAACGCGGTAACGGCCATTGCCGAGATCGCCGAAACCATCCGTCGTCTTGATGGTGCGACAACCACGATTGCAGCAGCCGTTGAAGAACAGGGTGCCGCAACCCAGGAAATCGCACGCAATGTCGAACAGGCCGCGCACGGTACCCGTGATGTTTCGGAAAACATCACGGGCGTTTCGTCGGCTGCCGATGATGCCGAAAAACTTTCGAACGAGGTGCTTGGCCTTGCCGAAGGTCTTGGGCGTCAGGCGGCGGTTCTGAACGATGCCGTCGAAGCCTTCCTGGCCGAGGTTCGCAGCGCCTAAGTTGCGGGTTCGCAAAGGTCATTGAGCCGCCAGCCTTGCTAAAAGGCTGGCGGCTTTTTTATGCTGCGGCTTTGCGACCCCAGACCGGGAACGGATCGGGCAGGGATTTATAGCGGGCGGGTTCGAATTTTCCGGCATTAATCGCCTCGTCCTCGTCGATCAGGCAGTCTGCAAGACGGGCGCGCAGGGCGGCTTCGTTCATCTGATCGGCAAGACCGATAAAGACGATTTCCTGCCGACGGTCGCCAAAGGTCGGATTCCAGTTTGATAAAACTTTATCGCGCCAGTCATTGTTGTCGGGCCAGCGATCACGCGGTACGGCGCACCACCATGTGCCAAGGGCCTCGTGCTTTACCGCAGCCCCGGCCTGACTGATTTCGCCAACCCAGTTCGGGCGGGTGGCGATCCAGAAATGCCCTTTGGCGCGCACGATGCCCGGCCATTCGGAGTGGATGAAATCGTAAAATCGTTTGGGATGAAACGGCAAAGGGGTGCGGAAGGTAAAGCTTTTGATGCCGTACTCTTCGGTTTCGGGTACATGGTCGGCAAAGCCATATAGCTCCTTGGCCCAAAGCGGGTGATCCTGTGCACGGTCGAAATCAAACAGGCCGGTATTGAGGATTTCATGCGGATCAACCCGGCCATGATCGGTTTCGATGATTTTGGCATCGGCATTCAGCGCGCGAATGATGCCAAGAACGATTTTGTGTTCATCCGCACCAATCAGATCAAGCTTGTTCAGCACAATCACATCGGCAAATTCGATCTGATCGACCAGAAGATCGACGATGCTGCGGTCATCTTCCTCGCCAAGGCTTTCGCCGCGGTCATTAAGGAAATCGGTGCTGCTGTAATCGGCGATCATGCGGGCGGCATCAACAACCGTGACCATCGTGTCCAGTTGCGCGATATCGCCCAGCGACTGGCCATTTTCATCGCGGAAATCGAATGTCGCGGCGACTGGTAGCGGTTCGGATATGCCGGTTGATTCGATCAGCAGATAGTCAAACCGGCCTTCTTCGGCCAGACGGCGGACCTCAATCAAAAGATCGTCACGTAGCGTGCAGCAGATGCAGCCGTTGGTCATTTCGACCAGCTTTTCATCCATGGCCGAAAGTGCTGCCCCGCCATCACGGATCAGATCGGCGTCGATATTGACCTCGCTCATATCATTGACGATTACGGCGACTTTCAGTCCGGCACGATTGTTCAGCACATGATTAAGCAGGGTGGTTTTGCCCGCACCAAGAAACCCGGACAGAACCGTAACGGGAAGGCGTTGCATGGCGGTTCCTTTTGAATGTTATGTTATAACATAACGTTTATCGGGTTTTGAGATATGAGGCAATAATGAAAATGCCCAGGTCGGATCTATGCTGAATCAACGCCGTGACGATGTCATCGCCATGCCGGTGCATGAGGGCTGGGCATGGCGACAAGGACAAGGATCATGGCTGGCTGGTAACCGTGCGGATATCGGCAAGCAGGTTGTTGAAATAGGGGTTCCATGTCAGGCGGGCGTGATATTTGCCCGGCGTTATCTGGCCCCATGCCCCGAACCACAATGTTTCTGAATCCTCTGGCACGGGAATGCCTTCCTGGCCGTTTTCAAACATGATGTGACTGCCACGCCTGCCATAATAGGGGTTCCCAGGCGCAAACAGCACGTTCATGTGGGAAAAGGTGCTTATGCGGTCATCAAGCAGATTACTGGAAAGCGCAGTCACACGGGTGTCGTCAAGGTTTGGCGATGTTTCGCCGTACCAGACAAAACGCGACCGGGGATTGGTGAAGCGACTTTGGAAGGCATCGAGTGTGGCGACGGGATCAAGGACGCTGTCATGCTGGCTCATGGTGATCAGCACCGGGCGGCTAAAATCCGCGCGGGTCAGATCGTCCTGAACCTTGCTGACGGTCTGGTAATAAAGGCTGGCCCCGTGCGAAGGCAGGGATTGGTAATTGGGAATATTGTCTTCGGTGTCGATATCAACCCAATCCCACAGATATGAAATTGCCGGGGCGAGAAACAGATACCCGTTTGACGGATAAAACCCCGGTGAAAACAGCAAAAGACCGTTCACGTCTGGATCATGCGCGGCATAGCTGGTTACCAGATTTCCGCCGGTTGAAAACCCGCCCAGCCAGACTTCGCCAACCTCGTTTTTCAGCAATGTTGTTTGGTGGGCAATGATTTTTTCCCAATCGTCGAGATCCGGCAGCATTAGGTCAGCGGATTTCGTTCCGTGGCCGGGCAAAAGGATTGACCTGACAAGCCATCCGTCCTTTGCCATGGCTGTTGCGATATCGCTGAAATACCATGGGCTGGAACCAAGCCCATGCACAAACAGAATGCCGCGTTTGGGTGCGGTTTCCGGGCGCATTTCAAAGGGCGCATTCATATCGATTTCAAGATCGTGGTCGTCGCTGATGAAGGCGCGGTGCTTGGTAATCCATGCGCGGTTTTCTCGCACATAGTCCGCAAAGCTGTCCTGCTCAAAGGGCGGAAGATCCGCGGAAGGCTCAAAGCGCGGGGAATCCGGGGGGACTGCGCATGACGCAATCAGTACAAGACAGGAAACCAGCAGACAAAGGCGGGGAAGCATGAACCCTCCATCAATGTTTGTTCGGGCCATCGGACAGAGAGTCACAAACGCACCCTCCGGCCTGATCAGGCGGATAGTGCGTTGGCTGACGTGAACGCTTACGTTTTCAATGATTTGTGGATCAGTTTAAAGGTGTTTTTGACCGTAAGTCAATTACGTCGAATTCGCGATCATCCTTGGCATCCCCCGCCATTTGACTGATGGGGGATGCCGATTGCTGATGTTTGGGGATCAGTTGTTTTTGGCGGTTTTTGCCGTCTGACCAAACAGGACTTTCTTGTCTTCTTCGCTCAGTCCGTCTTCCTTGCGAAGACCTTCGCCGGCTTTATAGGCCGCAATGGTTGCCGGACGGGCTTTGATGTTTTCAAACCAGCGTTTCAGGTTGGGGAAATCATTCAGGTCCTGCTGCTGTTTTTCATGGCTGACGATCCACGGATAGCAGGCCATATCGGCAATCGAATAATCGTCACCAGCGATAAAAGTGCGACCCTCAAGGCGCTTGTTCAGCACACCATAAAGGCGATTGGTTTCGTTGACATAACGCGTGATGGCATAGGGGATTTTTTCCGGCGCATAACCGCTGAAATGATGGTTCTGGCCGGCCATCGGGCCAAGTCCGCCCATCTGCCAGAACAGCCATTCCATCACGGTTTTCTTGCCCCGCACATCAGTCGGCAGGAACTTGCCGGTTTTTTCTGCCAGATATTGCAGGATCGCACCGGATTCAAAAACCGTGATCGGATCACCGCCATCTGCCGGGTTCTGATCAATGATCGCAGGCATGCGGTTATTGGGCGAAAAGGTCAGGAATTCCGGTTTGAACTGATCACCAGCCCCGATATTGACCGGATGGATTTTATATTCAAGTCCGGCCTCTTGAAGGAAAAGCGTGATTTTGTGGCCGTTCGGCGTTGGCCAGTAATAAAGATCAATCATGGGGCGAAGCCTCCTTTGACTTTCGTGATGTGTGGCTCATCTCAAACTATGACCTTGCCAACACGTTTCTGATACGTCAATTTAAACTGATCATTCCATAATTCAAGGGCAGGCGGAAAATACGGTTTCGCCCCCCTTATCAGGAGACCCCGATGATCCGCTTTTATTTCCATCCGACCCCGAACCCGGCCAAGATTTCGCTTTTCCTTGAAGAAGCCGGTCTGCCTTATGAAATCGTGCCGGTCGACACCAAAAAGGGCGAACAGCACAGTTCCGAGTTTCGTGCGATCAACCCGAATGGCAAGGTCCCGGCGATTGTCGATACCGACGGGGCGGGCGGCAAGGAAACCCGGGTTTTTGATTCAAACGCCATCCTGATTTATCTGGCAGAAAAGACCGGAAAGTTCCTTGGTGCGGTGGAAGATCGTGGAGAATTGCTGTCCTGGCTGATGTTTATTGCATCGGGCCTGGGACCGTTTTCCGGGCAGGCCGTGCATTTTCAACACGTAGCACCGGCTGGCAATGATTACGGCGTGAACCGCTATCGCAAGGAAATCGAACGCCATTACAGGGTGATGGATGACCATCTGGCCGGGCGCGAATTTGTTGTTGGGGGAAGTTACACCATTGCCGATATGTCGCTTTGGGGCTGGATCGAACGTGCGGCATTCGTCATGAAAAGTGATGCCCCGCTTGATCCCTATCCGAACCTGAAAAAATGGTATCAGGCCATTTGTGCCCGGCCAGCGGTAGAACGCGCACGCCAGATCGGTAGCGACCATGCCTTCAAGTCCGAGATGGACGACGTTGCCAAACGCGCGCTGTTTCCGTCGAATTACAGCTGATCAGCAGATCATTGCTTTGAAAGCCCCGTCGGTTGAGGCGGGGCTTTTTTTTCAGGGAGAAACCGGATTGCGGGCGTCGGCCAGAATGCGACCGCCAATGGCAATGAAGCAGACACCAGCAACACGTTCGATCCAGTGCTGGGCATGGGCAAAACGCTTCATGACCGGGGCAGAGGACATGAACAGGCTGATGATCGTGTACCAGACCAGCGCACTTAAGATGACAAGCCCGATCATCAAAACCATCAGCCAGACGGGCGTTTCGGCAGTGACGGCGGTGGCAAAGACGCTGGCGAACAGAACGATTGCCTTTGGGTTGGTCATCGTAACCAGAAAGCCAAAAAGGACCGGATTGCCGCGCTGTTTTGATGTGATTTCGTCAGAAGTGAGGGCGAAATCATCCGCCTTTGGCCGGGCACGGATCAGCTTTATACCAAGATAAATCAGATAACATCCGCCCAGCACCCGAACAGTCCAGGTCAGCCATTGATATTCGACCAGAAGGGTCGACAGGCCCAGAAGGCTGAGCGTTGCGTAAAGGCCGAGGCCTGCGGAAACACCAATCGTTGTTTGAAGTCCTGCTTTGGCCCCGCGCGTCATGGATGATCTGACGACGGCAACAAAATCCGGCCCGGGTAGCATCAGGGCGGGGATAAATATCGCGAAAACACTGATTAAGGTAATGGTGGCGTCCATTTCAAAATCCCTGTCATGTAATTGGGGCAGTCAAATTGGACCACTGGCCGGACGCGATTGCAAGCCGTCGAACAAAAACACCCCCGGCAAGTGACTGCCGGGGGTGTTTGATTGCAAATCGGGAAAGATCAGTCAGTCGGTGTTTTTCTGTCCGAACTGCTTGTTGAAATGCAGGACGAGCAGCGTTACCGCCGCCCCCGAAAGCAGATACGCCCCAACGCCAATCGGGCCATAGGCCACGCAGAGCAGAAGGGCGATCAAAGGGGCGAAACCGGCACCAAGCAACCATGCAAGGTCGGATGTCAGAGCTGAACCGGTATAGCGGTATTCGCGTTTGAAGTTCGATGCCAGTGTGCCGGCCGCCTGACCAAAGCACAGACCCAGAACCGCAAAGCCACCCAGAACGATCATGCCTTCATTGATGATGTTATAGGCGTAAAGAAGTGGCGTCAGAAGGGCGCCAGCCGCGATGATGGCTGCCGAATAACCCAGCAGGCGACGACGGCCGATCTGATCGGCGATGAAGCCCGATGCGATGATGCCAAGCGCGCAAAGCACCGCACCAACACCCTGGGTCAACAGGAACTGTCCCGGATTGGCGGGGGTATAAAGCACGACCCAACTAAGGGCGAAGACGGTGACCAGATGGAACAGTGCGTAGCTTACCAGCGGTACAAGCGCGCCAAGAAGCACTGTCCGCCCGTTATGGCGAATGGTGTCGCGGACACGGACGGCCTGAAGTTCGTTCTTTTCAAGCAGGCTTCCGAATTCCGATGTTGCCACCAGACGCAGTCGGGCAAACAGGGCCACCACGTTGATCGCAAAAGCAACGAAGAAGGCATATCGCCAGCCGAAGGCAAGGAAGTCTTCAGGCGAGAGGGTCAGCATCAAATAGGCAAACAGCGAGGATGCCAGAATGAAGCCAAGCGGTGCGCCAAGCTGGGGCATCATTGCGTACCAGCCCTTGCGATTGTCGGGCGCGTTGAGCGCCAGCAGGGAAGCAAGACCATCCCATGCGCCACCAAGTGCAAGGCCCTGCGTAAAGCGAAGAGCGCACAGCAGATAGATCGCAAACATGCCTGCGCTGTCAAAGCTTGGCAAAAAGGCCATCGCGGCAGTTGAGCCACCAAGCAGGAACATTGCAACGGTCAGCTTCGTGCCGCGGCCATACCGGCGGTCCACCGTCATGAAGACGAGGGAGCCGATCGGGCGGGCGATGAAAGCCAGCGAGAATATAAAGAAGGAATGGATGGTGCCGACGATTGCGCTTTCGCCGGGGAACAGAAGTTGGGGGAACACCAGCACCGATGCGATGCAATAAACGAAGAAATCGAAAAATTCCGACGACCGGCCGATAATCACGCCAAGCGCGATCTGACCGGGATCGTTGACTGTGCCAGCCGAGTGTTGGCGTGCGTCGCGTTCCAGACCCGAGGAGGTGGAGGTCGCTAAGGAATGAGTGGATTGGGTCACGCCTGTCTCCCTAAATATCTGACTTCATTGCTTCTCATTGGACCCTTCTTGATTGGATCGAGTCTAATTATAGACATGTGAATTGCAAACGTCAGTGTCAATTATTGTGTTGCGTTGCACAACGCATGGTTTACAACTTTTTGATAATTGTCATAAACACCAGCCTATGTTTGGCGGCCTGCTTGACATTGTTGCGGCGCAGCTATAGCAAGTGAGCGAAATTTTCTGCTGGTGAATTTGTGAAAAAAGTTCGCCGAATTTGTGTCTCTTCCGTGGAAGTTTGGAATTTGAATTCCTATATGCCGCTACGGTTGGGGTACGACGCGTGCCGGTCCGGTGGGCTGGTTATGCGGCTCGCAAGCATATGGTTGTTTGTGAGAACATCTTCCAGAGACTGACAAAGTACAAGCGCATGCTTTCAAAACTTGCACGCGGCGTCGCAATTGCTTCTGTGTTCACGTTACTGACCGGATGTAATCTGGTCGTGATGGACCCGTCTGGTGATATTGCGTCACAGCAAGCCGACCTTATCGTTGTTTCCACGATCCTGATGCTGATCATCATCCTTCCGGTGATGGCGCTGACTGTGTTCTTTGCCTGGAAATACCGTCAATCCAACAAGGATGCAGAGTACGATCCTGAATGGCACCATTCCACCAAGCTGGAAATTGTCATCTGGTCTGCCCCGCTTGCGATCATTATCGCGCTGGGTGCGATCACCTGGGTCAGTACGCACACCCTGGATCCTTATCGCCCGCTTGATCGTATCGATGCGGAACGTCCGCTTGAAAAAGATCACAAGCCGATGGTGGTGGAAGTCGTTTCCCTCGATTGGAAATGGCTGTTCATCTATCCCGAACAGGGTATTGCGACCATCAACGAGCTGGCCGCACCGATTGATACCCCGATCCAGTTCAAGATCACTTCTTCCGGCATCATGAATTCCTTCTACATTCCGGCACTGGCGGGGATGATCTATTCGATGGCCGGTATGGAAACCAAGCTCCATGCCGTGATCAACGAAGAAGGTGTCTATGACGGGTTCTCGGCGAACTATAGCGGCGAGGGCTTCTCGCACATGCGCTTCAAGTTCCACGGGCTGAGTGACGCCGGTTTTGATGACTGGGTTGCGAAGGTGAGAGAGGATAGCCGAGGTCTTGGCCGTTCGGAATATCTCGAACTTGAAAAGCCAAGCATCGCCGAACCGGTTCATTATTTCGGAAATGTCGATCCGGAACTTTATCAGGCAATCCTGAATATGTGCGTCGATCAATCGAAGATGTGCATGAACGAGATGATGGATATCGACAGAAAGGGCGGCGGCGGTATTGCGGGGATCTATAACGTTATGTCGCTGACATACGATACCCCGCGCGAACGCGGCAGCCAGCCTTTGCCGTCAACCAAATCTTATGTGGCAACGCTTTGCACCACACCGTCAGGTGGTCTGAGCCAGGAAATTTCTTCGATCCCGTTGTTTGACAACGGTGTCGAAGATGACCGGTTCAGTCCCGTTCCTGCCGGTGTGTCGACAGGGTTCTGAAGCAGTGCCGGTTGATGTAAGTCGACCGGCCCTTCGCGGTTCTCGCACCGGCCTGGCCGGTGCGTTGCCGCATCGAAAAGAAGAGTAATCCGATGTTTTCAAATCCGGACCTTTTGCATTTTATATTTGGCCGGCTTTCACTCGACTCCTTCCCGATGTTCCACGAGCCGATCCTGGCCGTGACATTCGCGGGGGTTGTTCTGGGTGGTATCGTCGTTCTCGGCGCGCTGACCTATTTCAAGCTTTGGGGATATCTCTGGCGCGAGTGGATCACATCTATCGATCATAAAAAGATCGGTATCATGTATATCATTCTGGCCCTTGTCATGCTGCTGCGCGGCTTTGCCGACGCGATCATGATGCGTGCCCAGCAGGCGATCGCCTTTGGCGATGTTGCTGGTTACCTGCCGCCAGATCACTACGACCAGATATTTACCGCCCACGGCGTGATCATGATCTTCTTCGTGGCGATGCCGCTGGTGACGGGACTTATGAACTTCGTCGTGCCGCTTCAGATCGGCGCGCGCGACGTCGCCTTCCCGTTCCTGAACAATTTCAGTTTCTGGATGACGACGGCCGGTGCGATCACCGTCATGATTTCGCTGTTTGTCGGCGAGTTCGCCAAAACCGGCTGGCTGGCCTATCCGCCGCTTTCTGACATTGTTTACAGTCCGGGTGTCGGGGTTGATTACTATATCTGGGCCTTGCAGATTGCGGGTGTCGGCACATTGTTGTCGGGCGTCAACCTGATTGTGACCATCGTCAAGATGCGCGCGCCGGGCATGTCGATGATGAAGATGCCGGTCTTCACCTGGACCTCGCTTTGCACCAACATCCTGATCGTTGCCGCCTTCCCGGTTCTGACCGCGGTTCTGGTTTTGCTGTCGCTTGACCGTTACCTCGACATGAACTTCTTCACCAATGATCTTGGCGGTAACGCCATGATGTATGTGAACCTGATCTGGATCTGGGGTCACCCGGAAGTTTACATCCTGATCCTGCCGGCGTTTGGCGTGTTTTCCGAAGTGGTTTCGACCTTCTGCCGCAAACGGCTGTTCGGTTACAGCTCGATGGTTTATGCGACGATCGTTATTACCATCCTGTCCTATCTGGTCTGGCTGCACCACTTCTTCACCATGGGGTCGGGTGCCAGTGTGAACGCCTTCTTTGGCATCACGACGATGATCATCTCGATCCCGACGGGGGCGAAGATCTTCAACTGGCTGTTCACCATGTATAAGGGCCGCATCAGCTTTGACGTCCCGATGCTGTGGACAATGGGCTTTATGCTGACCTTCGTGATCGGTGGCATGACCGGTGTGATGCTGGCAGTTCCGCCGGCCGACTTCGTGCTGCATAACAGCCTGTTCCTGATTGCGCATTTCCACAATGTCATCATCGGTGGCGTGGTGTTCGGGATGTTTGCCGGTATCGTTTACTGGTTCCCGAAAGCATTTGGTTACAAGCTTGATCCGTTCTGGGGCAAAATGTCCTTCTGGTTCTGGCTGGTAGGGTTCTATTTCGCCTTCATGCCGCTTTATGTTTTGGGTCTGATGGGCGTTACCCGCCGTATGAACCATTTCGATGACGGTTCGCTGCAAATCTGGTTCATCATTGCTGCGTTTGGTGCGGTTCTGATTGCCATCGGTATTGCATCGTTCCTGATGTCGCTGGTCGTATCCTTCATCAAGCGCGAAGAATTGCGTGATGAAACAGGCGACCCGTGGGATGGTCGTACGCTGGAATGGTCGACCTCGTCGCCACCCCCGGCATACAACTTTGCCTTTACCCCGGTCGTTCACGATCTTGACGCCTGGGCTGATATGAAAAAGCGCGGCTTTGTCCGTCCGACTTCCGGTTTCCTCGACATTCACATGCCGAAAAACACCGGTGCCGGTGCGATCCTAGCCGGTATGTCGCTTGTTCTTGGTTTCGCGCTGATTTGGCATATCTGGTGGCTTGCAGCTGTCAGCTTCATCGCCCTGATCGGTACCGCGATTGCACACACCTTCAACTACAATCGTGATTACCACATCCCGGCTAGCGAAGTTGTTGCAACCGAAGACGAACGTACTGCCCTTTTGGCAAAGCAGCAGGCGTAAGGGAATGACAATGGCGAATACAACTGCCTCTCAGACCGAAGCGCCGGTCTTTTACCTGAAGGAAGAGCATCACCCGCAGAACGGGACGATGCTTGGCTTCTGGCTCTATCTGATGAGCGACTGTCTCATCTTTGCGATCCTGTTTGCAACCCATGGCGTTCTCGGCCGCAATTATGCGGCCGGGCCTTCGCCGGCGGATCTTTTCGATCTGGAACTGGTTGCGATCAACACCTCCATGCTGCTGTTTTCCTCGATCACCTATGGCTTTGCCATGCTGGCGATGGAAAAGGGCAGCATCAAGGGAACCCAGATGTGGCTGGCGATTACCGGCCTGTTCGGTATCGCCTTCGTCGGGCTGGAACTTTATGAATTCCATCACCTGTGGCATATCGGTGCCACCCCGATGCGCAGTGGCTTCCTATCGTCGTTCTATACGCTGGTTGCGACCCACGGCCTGCACGTGACGTTCGGGATCATCTGGCTGGTCACCCTGATGGTTCAGGTTGGCAAGCGCGGACTGGTTCCGGAAAACAAGCGTCGCCTGATGTGCCTATCGCTGTTCTGGCACTTCCTTGACGTGATCTGGATCGGCGTCTTTTCCGTTGTTTACCTGCTGGGAGTTCTGGGATGAGCACGCATTCTCATGCACATGATGACCATCACGGTCACGATCATGGCGACGGTGCCAGCCACGGCACTTTCAACAGCTATCTGATCGGTTTCATCCTGTCGGTAATCCTGACCGCGATCCCGTTCTGGCTGGTGATGGACGGGGTTCTGGACAGCAAAGTGGCAACCGCGGCCTGGATCATGGGTCTTGGTGTCGTGCAGATCGTCGTCCATATGGTCTACTTCCTGCACATGAACACCAAGTCCGAAGGCGGCTGGAACATGCTGGCGCTGATCTTTACCCTTGTGATCGTTGCGATTGCCATCGCCGGTTCGCTGTGGGTGATGTATCACCTGAACACCAACATGATGCCGCAGATGGATCATGAAATGATCCGAAGCTTCGGCTAGGCTTGGCTTATGTCATAGGGGGCGCGATACTTTTACCGGTATCGCGCCCTTTTTCGTTCCGATGATGTTTTGAAGGTCCAACGCAATGGCTGATACCCAATTGTCCACCGATACACGACCGTCGACCAGAACCCGTATCGTGGTGTGCATTCTGGCCGCGATCCTGTTTTCAGGTTTTTCGGCACTTGGCATCTGGCAGGTTGAACGCCGGGCGTGGAAGCTTGATCTGATTGAGCGGGTTGATGCCCGTGTTCATGGCGATCCGTTAACCGCACCTGACCGGGCCGACTGGGAAAATGTCACCCGTGAACGCGACGAATACCGTAAGGTTACCCTGCTGGGCCATTACCGCAATGATCTTGAAAGCCACGTTTATGCCGCCACCGATTATGGTGCGGGATATTGGGTGATGACCCCGTTTGAGCGGGTCGATGGCACGATCATCATGATCAATCGCGGTTTTGTTCCGACAGACCGTCGCGAACCCGATAGCCGGGCCGAGGGCACGGTTTCGGGCGATACGCGGGTTACCGGCCTTTTGCGGATGGATGAGCCGGGCGGTACTTTTATGCGCGATAACGTGCCGGGCGAAGATCGCTGGTATTCACGCGATTTGCGCGCCATGGCGGCCAAACGCGGCCTTAACCCGGATGATGTTGCACCATATTTCATTGATGCCGATGGTAGTAACAATCCCGGCAAGCTGCCGGTTGGTGGCCTGACGCGGATCAGTTTCCCCAACAATCACCTGATGTATGCCATCACGTGGTTTGGCATGGCGGCGCTGACGCTGGTGGCGGCCTGGATCGTGTTGCGACCACGTCGGCGCAAGGAAGGCGATAGCGATACGGATTAAGGGGGCAATCGGTGCTGAGGCTATGCCAGCTAGGGCCGCCGAGGTTGAACATCCCGAAATGAAAAACAGGCCGGTTTCATTTCCCTGAAACCGGCCTGTTCTGTTTTGTCATACGGCTTTGAGGTGATCAGGGATTGGTATGATCAACAATTTCGCCGCGTGCCGGATAGTTTTTGGCAATTACGAAATCAAGCGCGCCAAGGATTTCGGCAAAGGCCGGGCGGGCGAACGGCATGGTCTGTACCGTGCCAAAATAAAGCGTGCCATCAGGCCGGACCAAAAACAGACCCGGTTCGGAAAACAGGGCCGGTTCTTCGAACCCGGACGAGGTCACACCGTTACTTGACGAAATATACAGGCCCCATTCGCGCGCTTTCTCAAGACTAAGCCCATAACCGAGATCGATATTTTCAAGCGCCCATTTCTGCTTGGCCTCGGTCGCACGGTCTTCGGCATCCGAGGACAGGACAATCACATTGACGCCGCGCTTGGCGAAATCGGCCAGCTTGTTATCAAGGTCCTTAAGGTATTTACCGCAGATCGGGCAATGCAAACCGCGATAGAATACAACCATGGTGAAGTTTTCCGGCGTCTGATGGGCAAGCGACCATGTGCCGCCGCCAACAAGTGGGACCGAAAGGGACGGGACTTTCTGGCGGGGCATCAGGGGCGTAATCGTTGACATTTCGTTCCTCGTGACTGTTATCTGGCTGAATGAAGATAAATATGGAATGATCATTCTGGAATAACAATCAACAAATCGTCCTATCACCGAACTGTGATGAAGGCTGGTCGGCGATCAAAGTTTGCGGGCAACCACAAACCGGGCATGGTCGGAGGCAGGATAAAGGCCAGTTTCGATGATTTCGAAACCCTCGCAGGCAATCATGGCGTCAAGCTCGCCATAGCGTAGGGAATTGACAAATGGTGCAAAGCCAAGCTTGCGCATGACGGCAATCAGAATGGCAAGAAAACGACCCGCTTCGCCAATACAGCCGGTTTTTGAAATGAAGAACCCGCCGGGTTTAAGCAAGCGATGAATGGTGCGGATTTCAGCGGGAATATCCCGGACAAGATGCAGGACATTAAACGCCAGAACCGCATCAAATACCTGACCGGCAAGACTGCCATCGGACAGGCGGGCCGCCTGAAAGCGGACATTCGGATGGTTTCCATCGGCGAGCTTGTCCTGGGCAATGGTGATCATGGCGGGGGACAGGTCGGTTGCGGTGATATGTCCGACCGAGGGGGCAAGCAACAGGGCCGTTGAACCGGTGCCGCACCCGATTTCAAGAACATCTTGATCCGGTGTCAGGTAATGACGGGTACGGTCCAGCGTTTCGGCATAAGCCGTCTGGTTCCTGACGGGCTTTCGGGCATATTTCGCAGCGGCCTTGTCCCAGAATTTTGTATCTTGGTCCATGCCATTCCCCGTACATGGTTGCGTGACCTGCGATGGATATACACGCAAAACGGGTAAATGTGAATTCACCCGTTGGAAGCTGGCCGACATTGTTCCGAGATCGGGGCGATCAATCGAGGGTGGACAGGATGGTATCGACGTAATCGGCCAGAGTATCCTCGTCCGCCCCGCGGCGCGCCATAAGATGTACCCCCTGAATGGAGCCCGCCAGAAACCGGGATAACGAACGGATGTTTTTGTCCCGGGCAATTGTGTCATGTTCCATGCCGCGACGAAGCGCACGGGCAAACATATCTTCGACCCGGCTGAATGCTGCCTGTGCAATCGCGGCAGTTTCGGGATCATGCGGGGCCAGTTCCATGCCGGAATTGACCATCAGGCATCCTTTGTGGCGGCCTTCGCCGCATCCGACGCGACTGGCATCGCGAAACGTCGCGATGATCGCTTCGCGGCCATCGGCCATTTCGCGCAGTTTGGCAAACCGGTTCGTGCTGATCTTCTGGCTGTAATGATCAAGAACGCGCAGGAACAGGGCCTTTTTGTCGCCAAAGCTTGAATACATGGAAGCACGGTTAAGCCCGGTTTCCTCGACAAGGTCCTGTACCGAGGTTGCCTCGAAGCCCTTGCTCCAGAAGATATTCATGGCGTTATCAAGAACGCTTTCTTCGTCAAATGCGCGGGGGCGGGCCATCGATGATCCTTTCTTGTTCCAGTAACTGGAATGAATGTTCTGAAACTTATACAAAAATAGGTGTGAGAGCGCGCAATATCAACCGACAAAGTCAGAAACAACCGGTATTGCGCGCATCCCTGATGTCCGAGTCCGCAAATGGCGATTACGATTCCTTGCGCGTTGCGAGCAGGTCACGGATTTCGCGGAGGAGGGCGACATCCTCGGGCGTTGCGGGTGGGGGCGTTTCACCGGCCTTTTCGTCTTCTTTTTTCTTGGCCTTGTTGATCGCCTTGACGACGAGGAACAACACCCAGGCAATGATCGCGAAGTTAAGTGCAATGGTGATAAAGGCGCCATAGCCGATCACTGCACCCTGTGCCTTGGCATCGGCATAATTGGTTGCGGTTACCGCATCCGACAGGGCGATGAAATAGTTCGAAAAATCAAGGCCGCCAAAAACATAACCGATCACCGGCATGATGACATCCCCGACAAGGGATGTGACAATCCGCCCGAATGCCGCCCCGATGATCACACCGATCGCCAGATCGACAACATTGCCGCGCAGGGCAAACTTCTTGAATTCTTCAAACATGTTTACCTGTCCTCTTTCATTCTTGGTTTTATCGGACAGGCGGTTTGACGCCCTGCCGACAAAAAACTTTAGAATTGAAATGCGAAAACAGGAATTGTTTTGTTTGGTTGGAGAAAGTTACCCGGTCAGCTTGTCACCCGGATGCGGTTCAACGTGACAAAGCTGTAATCCGGCCCATCGGGATTGTTGACGGTGGCACGCGCGGTTTCCTGCCATTTCTCCGCAGGCAGGGGATCAAGAAATGCATCGCCATCAATGTCGTCATGGACTTCGGTCAGCTCATATCGTGTGGTGTAGGGCATGGCGAGTTTGTATATTTGTGCACCACCCGCAATGATGACCTCGTTAACATTGTCCTTGGCCGCAATCTGATCGGCAAGTGCAATTGCGCCTTCGATATCATGACAGATCCGGACATTTTCATGATCAAATGTCCAATCCTTATCGCGTGTCACGACGATGGTCGTGCGTTTGGGAAGCGGTTTGCCAATCGCCTCGAACGTCACGCGGCCCATGATCATTGGTTTGCCAAGGGTAAGCGCCTTAAACCGTTTAAGGTCTTCGGGCAGGTGCCAGGGCATCCAACCGTCCTTGCCAATTGCGCCGTTTTTGGCGGCGGCAACCACGGCAACCCGTTCGATCCGGTCGTTATTGTTCGCTGGCATCAGACGGCTACCTTGCCCGCAATATGCGGATGCGGGTCATAGCCGGTCAGTTCGAAATCGTCATACTTGAAATCAAAGATCGATTTGACCGCCGGATTGATCTTCATTTCCGGAAGCGGGCGCGGTTCGCGCGACAGCTGCAATTCGACCTGTTCAAGATGGTTGGTGTAAAGATGGGCATCGCCCAGTGTGTGGACGAAATCACCAACGCCAAGATCGCAGACCTGTGCGATCATCATGGTCAGCAGGGCATAAGACGCGATATTGAACGGCACACCCAAAAAGATATCGGCACTGCGCTGATAAAGCTGGCAGGACAGTTTGCCATCCGCGACATAGAACTGGAAAAGGCAGTGGCAGGGCGGCAGCGCCATGTTCGGCACATCGGCCACATTCCATGCCGAAACAATCAGGCGGCGGCTGTCGGGATTGTTTTTGATCTGGTCGATCAGTTGGGTGATCTGGTCGATTGTTTCGCCGTTTGCCCCGCGCCATGACCGCCACTGACCACCGTAAACCGGGCCAAGTTCGCCGTTTTCATCGGCCCATTCGTTCCAGATGCGCACACCATTGTCCTGAAGATATTTGACATTGGTATCGCCTGCCAGAAACCACAGCAATTCATGGATGATCGATTTCAGATGCAGCTTTTTGGTGGTGACCATCGGAAAGCCCTTTGACAGGTCAAACCGCATCTGGTGACCAAAGACCGAGACCGTGCCGGTGCCGGTGCGATCTTCCTTATGGGCGCCGGTATCGCGCACCAAACGCATCAGATCGAGATATTGCTGCATGCCGCATCCTGTTGTTCGGAATCGTGTTTGGGGCAGCATAGTTGGCAATGGATGGGGCGGCAAGTCACCCGGTGACGGTATCAGGGCTTGGGGGCTGTATGGCAGGGCGTCGTTCGTTTGCTTTGTCGGCTTAAAGCTCGACCCGGTGAAAGTTTTTGCCAATTCCCTTGCGAAAGCAGACCCATTTGACCTATATAGGGGCTGTCGGGGCAACCCGACTATGGCGTTACACGACTTGGCAGAATAGACATTACGGACCCGGGGGCGGTACCCGGCGGCTCCACCAACTTTCATCTATCTGACTTCGTCCGACTCAGGCGAAGATGTTGGGGCCGAAATAGGATCGACGTGTGTAGTAAAAGCCTCTGTTGGCGCTCGGCATGGTACCACCGTTATCGGGCTAATGTTTGTAAACGCAAACGACAACAATGCTCCGGTTGCTGTTGCCGCCTAAGCGGTACTAGCACCAAAGCGAAATTCCGATTGCCGGGAGCGGTAGTCTGGTGGGGGATGGGGCACCTAGCAACAGAACGCCCCGCTCTTGTATTTCTCCCCGTCTCCGTTATGAATAGAAGCAATTCAATTGCGTCATCTGCAAATGACGCGATCAGGTGCCATATATAAATGACGGGTACATCCTGAAATCGTCAGGAAACCCGCCAGACACAGGATTATCGATGCAGGAACCGGAAGAATTCCGTTACGACCTTATGGTCGATCAGGCGCTGCGCGGCGTGGTAAAGCAGATCCTTTCGCGCGTGGCCGAAGAAGGCCTTTTCGGCGAGCATCACTATTACATCACGTTCCAGACCAATCATCCCGGCGTTGCTTTGCCTGAAGGACAGCGCAAGGCGCACCCGGATAATATCACCGTTGTATTGCAGCACCGGTTCTGGGACCTGAAAGCGGAAGACGATCATTTTTCGGTCGGCATGAGCTTCGATGGCATGCCAACCACCGTGGTTGTCCCGTTTGATGCCATGCTGGCCTTTGTCGATCCGTCTGCCAATTTCATGCTGACTTTCAGCGTCGAAGAAGAAATGGGCGACGATGATTTCGATTACGACGAAGATGACGATCTTGACGCGGATCTGGTTGATGGCGATGAAGACGCGACCCCGCAGCTGGTGACCGAGCCTTCAAAGCGCGGCAAGAAAAAGCCCGCCGAGCAGGGTGAAACCGGCGAAGTCATCGCCCTTGATGCGTTTCGAAAAAAATGAGTTTCAAAGGGGCGGGCATTTGGCTCGCCCTTTTTTCTTTCCCGCATGCCCGGTCCGGTTTCCCGCCGATTGCCGGAAGTCTGTTCATCTAATGTATCGTGGAAATTTGCCGCGTTTGGCGTTATGAACGGCACAAATTAAAACAAACCCACCTTGTTTTTGAGAGAGACGAGAACTTATCCCATGAGTGATTTTGTCTATAAACCCATGTTCGAGCAGGGTAAGGACACGACCCCTTACCGCAAGATCGGTGACGAAGGCGTTTCAACCGTTGAGGTCAATGGCGAGACGTTTTTGAAAATCGAACCCGAAGCGATTGAGAAACTGACCCTTCAGGCGTTTTTCGATTGTTCGCATTTGCTGCGCCCGGGCCATCTCGAACAGTTGCGCAAAATCCTTGATGACCCGGAAGCAACGCCGAACGACAAGTTCGTTGCGATGGACCTTCTGAAAAACGCCAATATCGCATCTGGCGGCGTTTTGCCGATGTGCCAGGATACAGGTACGGCGATTGTCATGGGCAAGCGCGGTGGCAAGGTCATCACCAATGGTGCCGATGAAGAGGCGCTTTCAAAGGGTATCTGGCGCGCCTATCAGGAACATAACCTGCGTTATTCGCAGGTGTCGCCGGTCAATATGTTCGAAGAAAAGAACACCGGTTCGAACCTTCCGGCCCAGATCGATCTGTATGCGACGCCGGGCAATGAATATAAATTCATGTTCATGGCAAAGGGCGGCGGTTCGGCTAACAAGACCTTCCTGTATCAGCAGACCAAGGCGCTTCTGAACCCGGAAAGCCTGCGGAAGTTTCTGGACGAGAAAATCAGAACGCTTGGTACTTCTGCCTGCCCGCCCTATCACCTTGCCATCGTGATTGGCGGAACATCAGCCGAGGCAGCGCTCAAGACCGTTAAAATGGCATCGGCACGTTATTACGATAACCTGCCGACCGAAGGCGGTGTGCATGGCCAGGCCTATCGTGATCTTGAATGGGAACAGAAGGTTCTTGAGATGACGCGCGAAATGGGCATTGGCGCACAGTTCGGCGGCAAGTATTTCTGCCATGACGTGCGTGTTGTCCGCCTGCCGCGCCACGGGGCAAGCTGCCCGGTGGCTATCGGCGTTTCGTGCTCGGCCGACCGTCAGGTTCTGGGCAAGATCACCAAGGACGGCATTTTCATCGAAGACCTTGAACACAACCCGGCAAAATATCTTCCGGAAGTGTCGGACGAACATCTTGATGACAATGTGGTCAAGGTTGATCTGAACCGTCCGATGGATGAAATCCGTAAACAGCTTTCCGGGTATTCTGTTAAGACGCGTCTGGCGCTGACCGGGACCGTGATTGTGGCGCGTGACATCGCGCATGCGAAGATCAAGGAACGCCTTGATGCTGGCGAAGGCATGCCCGATTACATGAAAAACCATCCGGTTTATTATGCGGGCCCGGCCAAAACGCCCGAAGGCATGCCGTCCGGTTCGTTTGGCCCGACCACGGCGGGACGTATGGATGCCTATGTCGAACAGTTCCAGGCCGCAGGCGGTTCATTCGTGATGCTTGCCAAGGGCAACCGTTCGAAACAGGTCAAGGATGCCTGCAAAAATCACGGCGGGTTCTATCTTGGTTCCATCGGTGGTCCGGCAGCGCGCCTTGCGCAGGATTGCATCAAGAAAGTCGAAGTCCTTGAATACCCTGAACTGGGCATGGAAGCCGTCTGGAAGATCGAGGTCGAAGATTTCCCGGCCTTTATCGTGATCGATGACAAGGGTAATGACTTCTTTGCCGAATTTGGCATCTGATTTCGATATTACTGATTTGAAACAGGGCAGTGCGGGCAATCCGTGCTGCCCTGTTTTTGTTCGCGGCCGGTTATGCATAGCTGACCCACGGTCAAAATTCTTGCCTTGATTGGGGCTGCGTGGTCTGATTTTCGCAAAATCAACCCTTTAGCGGGAATGCTGATATGTCTCGAACTTCTGCTGTTGCCATGAACAGTGCAACAGAAAGCCGTCTGGTCGGTGTGACATCGGCCCTGGCGACGGTGGCGATCTGGGCGGCGTGGCTGATTGTCACGCGCTATGCCATGACATCCGATTTTACCGCGGTCGATATCGGGCTTTTACGCTTTGTCGTGCCGTTTGTGTTGCTGGCCCCGATCTGGCTTAAACGCGGGATCTGGCCCAAGGGGCTCTCGATTGCCAATGGCCTGATCATGCTGGTGGGATCAGGCGCATTTTATACGCTTCTCGTGGCCAGTGCCCTACAATATGTTCCGGCAAGCCATGTGGGCATTTTGCTGCCCGGTGTGATGGCGGTCTGGGCGGTTCTGATTGCGGTTGTGATGTTCGGTGAACGGCCGGGCTGGGTCCGGCTGGCGGGTTATGCCACGGTGATTACCGGTATCGTCCTGTTGGCGGTGCTTAAACCCGGCCATTCGACCGGTGACACGATCCTTTATGGCTATGGTCTTGTGTCGGCCGGGGCATTCATGTGGGCATGCTATACCCATGCAATGCGTCAAAGCGGCCTTGGTGCGCTGGAAGCGGCGGCATTTGTCGGCTTCTGGTCGTTTGTGATCATGGCGGTGGTAGCCCTGTTTACGGGCACGCACATCCCTGATGCGCCCATGGATGACGTGCTGCTGCTGCTCGTCACACAGGGCCTGCTGGCGGGATGCGTTGCGGTGGTGACCTATGGGCTTGCGGTGCGTCATATCGGGTCAACCGGTGCCTCGGCCTTTGGCGCGATGACCCCGGCATTGACCGCATTGGGCGGTGTGTTCCTGCTTGGCGAGGAAGGCAATCTTGCGCTGGCGATTGCGGTGGCACTGGTGATTTTCGGTGTGATGGTTGCATCGGGCGTTTTCCGCAAGGTTTTGCGTTAGTCCCCTGTTGCCAAAGACATGTTTGAAGGTGCCGGTGGCGGGATAATTCAGCCCGCCGCTGGTGCCTTTTTCTTTGGGATGCGCAGTTCTGCCGATGCGCACAGAAAATTCTTTTCGCAGGTGCAAAATCACGTTAGCATCATATTCGTGATTGCAAAGGCGCAGTCACGAACAATCGGCAGGCAACGAGGCTTGCAAGACAATCGCGCGACCGGACGGCGTTATGCCTGGTCGATTTCAGATGTCCCATGCCTCGGAGAAGTTCAATGTTTGCCGGTTTCATGCGTTCCGTTTCCCCCGATGAAGACAGCCGTTCAAAACAGGTCCGCGAGGCCGGGCTTGGCGATATTCTTCGCCTGTTGCGCACGGTTGGGACAATTGCCGATGATGCACGACAAAGTGACGCGGCGATTGCCGGTATCCTTGATGCGGTTTGCGATTATTGCCACTGGCCAGTCGGTCATGCCTACCTGCTTCGCGAAGACAATACGCTGTCTTCGGCCAAAATCTGGTCGATCGGGCGGGGCGTATCGCCGGGTGATCTGGCAGATTTTCGGTTGCAGTCAGAGTCAACGGTTTTCACCATCGGGCAGGGCCTGATCGGGTCGGTTGCAAAGACGGGGGAACCTGTCTGCATCGAAAACGTTGTTACTAAGGACGGCTTCCTGCGTGCCAGCGGGGCTGCCCGGAACGGGTTGCAGGGCTGTTTCGCGCTACCGGTCAAAATGGCCGGTAAAGTGGTGGCCGTCATCGAATTTTTCAGTCGTGATATCGCCCGTCTTGATGACGAGATGCTTGAACTGCTTGGCTTTGTTGGCGGGCAGGTCGCACGCGTGCTCGAACGTGATGCGGCGCTGGCCGCGCGCGAAAAACTGGCATCGGATTTTGAAAGCCAGGTGCAGGGCACGGTCGGGATGCTGGGTGCCGCGGTCAGCCAGATGCGCAGTGCGCTTGATGTGCTGGGCGATAGCAACCGGCGGACTGATGCATGTGGCAAGGGGATTGATCAGGCGGCCTATGCCGCCCTTTCCCGGATTGAAAATGTCGCCGGACAGATGGATGCGCTTCAGGCGGCGTTGACCACGATTGGCGATGATGCCGGGACGAATGTGGAAACCACCCGTACATTGGGGGCGCAGGCACGTGAGATGCGCGATGAATTTGCCAAATTGCAGGCGCGTGCAGCCGATGCGGGCAAGATGCTGGCGACGATTTCGGCCATCGCCAGCCAGATCAAATTGCTGGGGCTGAATGCCTCGATCGAGGCGGCGCGTGTTGGTGAGGCCGGAAAGGGCTTTGCCATCGTTGCCAAGGAGGTCAAGGCGCTGGCTGGGCAATCCGAAGCCGCAACTGCCGAAATCGCCCAATGGATGGATGGTGTCACCGGGGCGATTTCAAAGGCCGGTGGGGATATCGACCGGATTTCCGATGCGATGGGCGACTTGCAGGCGCGTGCCGAAATCACCGCGGATCAAACCGGCGGGCAGGTTGAAATTTGTCGCACCGTTGCAGGGGATGCGCTTGATGCGTTGAAACAGGCGCGTGTGGTGGGTACCAGTGTTTCCGATATTGCAGAAGCAATTTCCCATAACGGGCAGGTCGCGGGCGAACTTTCCGATGCTGCGCGGAATCTTGAAACACAAGGATCGGAACTCAGCCACCGGGTGGAGGGCTTTGTCGGTCAGATCCTGGCGATGTAAGGGTTAGACTATCCTGTCGGGGAATTTCGATGTGCGTTTTGCCACCATGCGGGCCAATGGCGGACCAAACAGCAGCACCATGAAAAAGCGCGTTGCCTGTAACACCAGGATAAAGGACAGGTCGACATTGGTGCTGGCCGCGATGATGGCGACCGAGTCAAGCCCGCCGGGGCTGGTGGCCAGATAGGCGGTCAGTGGATCAACATCCATGAAAATCACCAGCAATACCGAAATCCCGGCACAAAAACCGATCAGAACGAAAATCGAAATCAGGATTTTCGGCAGGGCATAGGCTGCGTGACGCAAAACCGAAGGCGTGAATTTCAACCCGATCATCCAACCGATCACGGCATAGGTCAGGCCAAGAAACCATTCAGGCAGGACGATATCGACCATACCGGTGATGCTTAACACCATGACGACGATCATCGGCACCAGAAGCGGCCCCGATGGCAAACGTGACTTTGCCCCGACAATGCACAGGATGACGGCGATTGCCACTGTGATACCAAAATCGCCGATATCAAACGGGCTAAACCATTGATGCGGATGGGCCGCCGCCAATGCCGGATCGACCCAGAAATTGGCAACACTTGATGCCACGGCAACCACAATCACCACCCGGACATATTGCATGAAGGCCACAAGCCTGGCGTCGGCGCCAAAGGCCTCTGCCATGATGACCATGGCGGAGGCGGCACCCGGCGATGATCCCCAGATGCCTGCCGTTCCCGGCAGGACCTGCTTGATGCACAATATCCAGCCCAAAAAGCTGCTGGCGATCAATGTCAGTGCCGTAACACCCAGAACCAGCGGCCAGTCATGCATGAAAGATGTGATGATCCCGGCGGTCATCGACCCGCCAACCATGCAGCCAAGGACCGATTGCGCGCCAAGATAGATCGGCTTTGGCATGGCGATGGTGGCACCATTGGTACCCATGACAATGCCGACAATCATCGGGCCGAGCAAAAGGGCGGCCGGGATATCCGCATCATGCAGGATCACGGATAGCACAAGCGAAACGCCAATCAGCAATCCCCATTGCATAAGATGCGGCATTTTGCCGAGCTTTTCCCGATCAGGGGGCGAGTTGGGTTTGGGGGACTTGGGTGCGTGGGGCGCATGGGGCGAGTTATCTGGCACGGGAAAGCCTTTGTTTGGGGCGGCAGGGTTATGGGATGGTAAAGGTCAGTTCGGCTGATTGGCGGACACGCGCAATGCGCGGCAGGATTTCGGTGATTGAAAACTGGTGCATTTCGACCGATTTGGTGGCGGTGGTATCCTCGGCAATCACGATGTTATAGCCGTGTTCCCACGCCGACCGGGCGGTGGATTCCACGCCGAAATTGGTGACGACACCGCCAAGGACGATAGTTTCAATCCCGCGACGGCGAAGCTGCAGATCAAGATCGGTACCGTAAAACGCGCCCCATTGATGTTTGGTAATGACAATATCGCCGGGTTGTATCAAGTCATCCACAAGGGTGCCCCAATCTTCGGGCGGGCATTTCGCCGGGACGGATGGCAGATCGACCATCTGGTGCGGGGCATCGGCCATGTCAGAAGACCAGTAAACGCGGACCAGAACGATGGGGGTGTTGGCCGAACGGAATTTGGCGATCAGATTTCGGGCATTTTCAAGCACCACATCACCACTTCGCGGATGCAGGGACTGGGCCAGAATGCCGTTTTGTAGGTCGATCATGACAAGGGCGGTACGCGCCGGATCCAGCAGGATTTGGTCTTTGGGCATGGGGCACCTGATTGGGGCAAGGTATCGGATCGGGGCGGAAGGTGACGCCGTTTGAGTCTGGCGCACTGCTTTGGGGATGGATCATGATAAACCGAAACATCCTGATATGGCGAGTTTTTCGGATGAATAGCCGGGAAACAGCGGGCAGGCAGGGGATTGGGACTTGGCCCGATCAATCGCTATGGCTTATGTTTTTGAAAGCCACAGGAACAGGGATACCCGATTGTCATGACCATCGATTTTGTCTTTGACGGGCCTGATGATGCCAAGCAGACCATTTTGCTGGCGCATGGGGCGGGGGCGGCAATGGATAGCCCGTTCATGAATGAAATGGCGGCCGGTCTGGCGGCATGTGGCTATCGCGTGGCGCGGTTTGAATTTCCCTATATGGCGAAACGCCGGGTGGATGGAAAAAAGCGCGGACCGGATCGGGCCCCGGTTCTGATCGAGACATTTGGGCAGGTTGTGGAACAGCTTGGCACACCTGAAAATCTTGTGATCGGTGGCAAATCAATGGGCGGGCGGATCGCCAGTATGGTCGCAGATGACCTTGGCGTGCGTGGTGTCGTCTGCATTGGTTATCCGTTTCATCCACCGGGGAAGCCTGAAAACCTGCGGACTGCGCATTTACAGACGATGAAAACACCAACCCTGATTTGTCACGGCACGCGCGACCCGTTTGGCAGTCCGGACGAGGTGGCGGGTTATGGTCTGGCCGACACGGTATCCCTTCACTGGGTCCCCGACGGTGATCATGATTTCGACGCGCGCAAGAAGTCCGGTCACACACAGGAAGGTAATTTTGCCGAAGCGATCAACGCGATTGATGCCTTTGTCAAAAGCACGGGATGACGTGGTTGGTTACGCCATCCCGCAAAAATCCGGGGTTACTGTGCCAGTAACCCGCCATAGGGATCATCCAAAATGATCCGCCATACATTGCCGTTCGTTCGTTTCAGAACAGAAACCGAAAGGCCGTTATCATTGATTTGCGTTCCGTCCGGTGCCGTTCCCTGCATCGTCCATGGTGCAATGTGAAGGGCTGTATCATCGGTGACGAATATCTTGTGCCCGCCATAATCAAATGCCGGGTTGATGGCAAAGAACTGAATGAACTGATCACGGATTTCCATGGCACCGCTTGTGGCAGTACCCGGTGTGAAGGCAATAACCGCATCATGGTCATAATGCGCCAAAACGCCTTCGATATCGCGGTTTTCAAATGCGCGTGTCATCGACAGAACGGTATCAAGAACCTGTTTTTCATCGGTGTTCATGGGCTGTCCTGGTTCGGTTGATTGTGCCGGGGTATTGAACCCTGGCAGCAAAAAGAACATCAAAGTTGGCAGGAATACCTTTTTCCTCATGACACCCCCAGCTGGGCAAGGGGAATGACATGGAAGGTGTTGGTTTTTTCAAAATCTGACGTGGGGGGCGAGATGTGGTCAGGGATCATGTGTTTGGTTCCGCAATCAGGTGATGGAGAGCGCGAATATTGGTGACGCGAAGGGATCAGGCCGGGATACCTTCGACCGGCATCAGGAAATCCTTGGCATATTCATCACTCATTTCGGCGTCCTGACTGGCGATATCGATCCTTACCCCATTGGGGTCAAGCAGGGTGAAATGACGCTGGCCCCATGGTTCGTCGCGCAGTTCGAGCGCAAATTCGAAACCCTTGGCGCGGAGCTCATCGGCGGCAGTTTTGGCGTCCTCGACGCTGATGCCAAAGATGCTGCCGTCGCCCATGGTGCGGCCATGGAATAGCGGCGGCTGTGTCGGATGGCCGGGCTGCATCAGACCGATTTGGACTTCCATGCATTCTGGCCATACAAGGTGGATATACCAGTCCCCGGCAAAGACGGCGACAAAGCCGAGATCTTCGTAAAACGTCCGGCTTTCTGTCAGTTTTTCGGTGACGATAATCGGAAAGGCGCTGGTGACTTTCATTGGTTTTCTCCTGACGAATGTTGAAACCCTGTTCCCGATAATTGTCATGTTTGCACATGCCTCCTGACAGGAGCCTGTCAGGAGCGTTATGATAATTTCTCGGTCATGCTGAGAAAGGAGCGAACATGAGAAGGGCCGACCGACTTTTCCGTCTTGTGCAGATTTTGCGCCGTCGCAAACTGTGCCGGGCGCGCGAACTTGCCGAGGAACTGGAAGTTTCCGAACGCACGATTTACCGCGATATTCGCGATCTTGCCGCGTCCGGTGTTCCGGTCGAAGGCGAGGCGGGGGTAGGCTATATCCTGCGCGATGGTTATGACCTGCCACCATTGATGTTTGATGCCGACGAGATCGAGGCACTGGTGGTTGCCGCACGCATGGTGCAGAGCTGGACCGATCCGCAGATGGCGCGGGCCGCGGGCGATGCCCTGACCAAGATCGAGGCGGTCTTGCCGGAAAAAATGCGAGGGTTGATTGGTGGGGTGCCGATTGCGATTGCCGAAATCGCACAGGCCCCGATTGCGATTTCGATGCCCGATTTGCGTCGTGCCATCCGTGAACGGCACCTGATCAACATTGATTACACCGATGCCAAGGGGGATGACACCAATCGGCGGGTCTGGCCGTTGGGGATGCTGTTTTTTGGCACGATCTGGCTGTTGGCAAGCTGGTGCGAACTTCGACAGGCCTTCCGCGTTTTCCGTGCGGACCGGATCAAGAACATGCAGATCACCGCAGATCATTTTCGCCCAACACCAGGGCGGACGTTGCGTGACTACCTGATTTCCGAAGGCGTCGAGGGGGAAATCCTCAATGGCATTGGCCGATAACGAATTTGTCCAGATGGTATGCGAATTGTTATCCCCACTGGGAAACATCCGCCCGAACCGGATGTTTGGTGCGTTCGGGCTTTATTGCGACGGGGCATTTTTTGCGATCATTGATGACGATGTGCTGTATCTGAAAGGCGATGAACAAACTGCGGGGGCCTACGATGCGCAAGGTATGGCACCCTTTTGTGTGTCATCAGGTCGCCCGATGACACTGTCTTATTTCGAGGTTCCGGGTGACTGGCTGGACGAGCCTGATCAATTGATGGAATTTGCCCATATGGCACTTGGTGCTGCGCATCGTGCGGCAGCGGAAAAGGTGGCCAAAGCCAAGCGCAAAAAATCGAAAACCGGCAGTAATGGGTAAAAGTTTTCAGGGAGATCTGGGGCAAAACTATCCGATTGTTTGAGGGCGCACTGAAAGGGCTGCATTTGCCGCGGATTTTCGTATAAGATTTTCCTATAGTAAGAAAACCACGGGGAAAGCGCATCGGTGTGGCGTTAAAGGATTTGTGCCGGAGCATTGTCGGGACGTTCCGCGTTCGGGAAGATCAACCCGAACTGGTTCGCGCGCAGGTCAAGGCCCTTTCCCGTCAAATCCCGTTACTTTACATCCTGCTTTTTGCAAACGCGGTCGCGCTGGCTTTCACGCATTACGGAACCGCACCCGACTGGATGACGGTTTATATTCCAGCGGTTCTGGGGATTGTCTGTCTGATCCGCGGGCTTGCATGGATGCGCTTGCGTGATACGGCAAATGATTTTGCCAGTGCGGTGCTGCATTTGCGCCGTATCCGCATTCTGGCCGCAGTCATCAGCGTCGTCTTCACCGCCTGGGCGATCAAGATGTTTGGTTATGGTGATGCCTATCAACAGGGGCATGTCGCCTATTTCATCTCGATCACCGTGGTTGGGTGCATCTTCTGTCTGTTGCATTTTCCCCCGGCTGCTCTTTTGGTCGTCATCATCGTTCTGGGGTCTTTCATCCTGCATTTCGGGTCTACCGGGAACGAGGTCTATGTCGCGATTGCGGCCAATATGGCGATGGTATCCTTGATGATTGTTCAGATCATCCGAAGCTACTACGCGGCGTTTTCCGGACTGGTGGAATCGCAGATCGATCTGGAAAAGCAGCACACCAAAACCATCGAGCTTTCCAACCAGAACCGTGAACTGGCTTTTCGTGATGCCTTGACCGGTCTTTCCAACCGCCGCGCATTCTTTTCCCATCTTGACGAAGCGGTAGCACGCGCAAAGGACGGCGGGCGTTTTGCGGTTGCGATGATTGATCTGGACGGATTCAAGCCGGTCAATGACGTGCATGGCCACCCGGCTGGCGATGATGTGCTGGTCAAAGCCAGCGCCCGCTTACGCGACATTCTGGGACCGGATGTCTTGTTGGCGCGACTGGGTGGGGATGAATTCGGTGTGATCCTTGATGATATTACGGATGCCGCGGAACTGATCCGTATCGGACGGGAACTTTGCGGAACGCTTAATGATCCGTTCGAGGTTGGCGGGGGAACGGTGCAGCTTTCCGCTTCGCTTGGTTTTGCGACCTACCCGTCGGTGGCGCGTAAACCCAACGCCCTGTTCGAGCGTGCCGATTTCGCGCTTTATTACGCTAAGAAAAACATGCCGGGCCATCCGGTTCTGTTTGCCGCCCATCACGAAACCCTGATCCGCCATGACAGCCAGATCGAACAGGCCCTGCGCAAGGCCGATCTGGAAAGCGAATTGTCGATCCACTATCAACCGGTTTTTGATTTGCACAGCGGTAAACTGCATTCGATCGAGGTGCTTGCCCGGTGGGATAACGACAAAATGGGGCGGGTTTCACCCGAAATGTTTTTCCCGGTGGCCGAAAAAACCGGGCAGGTCGGGACTTTGTCGACGATCCTGTTCCAGAAGGCGCTGAAATCCATGATCGCCTGGCCACAGGATGTACCGTTGTCGTTTAACCTGTCGGCCCGCGATATAGTTCTGCCCGACATGGCGCACTGGCTGATTGATCAGATCAAATTCTTTGGGATTGATCCGGGACGTCTGACATTTGAAGTGACGGAAACGGCTTTGCTGCGCGATTTTGTGTCGGCCCGTGCCAGCATCCGCTATCTGCGCCGCCACGGTGCAAAGGTTGCGCTGGACGATTTCGGAATCGGGTATTCCAGCCTGCGCTATGTTCATGAACTGGAATTCGACTGTCTGAAGATTGATCGCAGTTTTATCGAACCGATTGTAACCAGCGAACGCAGTCAGCGGATTGTCAAAACCGTAATCGACATGTGCGATAATCTGGGCACGGATTGTGTGATTGAGGGGATCGAAACACCCGAACAGCGTGACGAGGTTCTGCGTCTTGGCGGGCATCTGGCGCAGGGATATTTCTTTGCCAGGCCATCGGCCACGATTGATTGGGACGCGTTGCCCAATGTGGCAGGTCTGGATCGGACAGATCCACCATCAGCCCCCCGATCGGCAGACGCAAAATCATAACGTTCCCATCATTAGATACGTGATTGCAAATAGGGCAAAATCGGTTGCGCATTTGCCCTATTGATGTCGGTTTCCCGGTTAATCTTCCCGCAACCCAATCAGGGTATTCTTCTGGTCATCCGGCATGGCAGATAGTGGCATATGCCCGCGTCGCGCGCCGGACAGCACCGGATACCGATTTTGCGGCCGATCTAAGCAATTGAAACGACTCGTTGTTTTTATTGGCTGTTGCAAGGATTCTGGCGAGTCGTTACGATTCGCCATCTCAGACGGGAACAGGGCTTCGGACAGATGTCAGGCCAGACGCACATTTCATCCCAGATACCGGCGGTCACGATTGATGGCATTGATCTGGCGCCTGAAATTCGCACCCGTCTTCGTCATCTGATTGATACCCTGCCTGATCAACCCGCCCGATTACGGGTAATGGGGCATGTTCTGCTGGATATGGGGCTTGGCAGTCTTGCTCTTGATGCGTTTGGACGGGCCCTGTTGCTGGATGATCTTGATCCGGCAACGCATCTGGGGCTGACCCGGACCTATTTGCAGAACGGGGCGCGTGAAACCGCGCTCGAACATCTTGAAATCGCAATCAGCCTGCGGCCCGATGCCCGTGAATTGCGTGTGGTCGCCGCCGACCTTGTCGGATGCCGCGACAGGATGCGTGCCTTCAATCAACTGAGGGCGGTGTTATCAGCTGATCCGGATCATGCCGGCGCCCGAAAGGGACTGGCTGCATTGATCCGCTCGGTAATCACCAGCCGCATCCAGGAAGACAAATCTGCGACCTGGAAGGTGGCAGCTGATACTGCACGCGTCTGGGGTTTGCAGGATCATATGCCTGCACAGGAACTTTCCCCACCACAGCCGTGGTTCCTGAATTAACGGTTTTCCGGGTTTTGCCGGTTGGGTTGCAATGACACCACGGTAAAGTCGTCATGCAGTTTGACCGGTGCCCGATCCATGAACTGATCGGCAAGATGGGATGCCAGATCCGGCATGCCGCCTGTTTCCGAAATAATATCCTGCACCAGATGCAGCAGGCGGTCACCTTCAAGCAGCGCGCCGTCATCAAGCACGGTTTCAATCAGGGCATCGCTGTATAGCAGCAGGAAGTTATCAATACCGAAGGCGGTTTCACGCGTTTCATATCTGGCATCGCGAATAACGCCAAGCGGAACGCCAGAGCCATCAAGAAACGTGGTCGAGCCGGTTTTGACATTGCCAAGAACCGGCGACGTACAAGCCGCACTGGCATAGCGGAATGTTTCGGCAGTACGGTTTATAATGCCATACAGCATGGTCGCATATTGCCCAACCGGCAGCAGCCCCTTGAGGTGGCGGTTAAGGGATTCCAGATACGCGCCGGGATCATCGTCATGTCGGTCATCCGACCAGATCAGGGAATGAAGGCGAAATGTATTCAGCGCTGCACCAAGACCGTGACCGGCGAAGTCAACGATGTAAACACCAAGCCTGTCGTCATCAATCGGGGCCAGTCCCCACATATCACCGCCAAGTTCGGATGACATCTGGAAGCTGGCGCTGATGGTCATGCCATAATCAAGACCGATACCACGATACTGTTCCGCCTTGGGTATCAGCATTTCCTGCATGTCGCGCGCCATTTCCAGTTCGGATTGCGTGCGTTCCTGATAGGCCTGCAGTTGTTTGACCAGCAGGCGGTTTTCAAGATGGATGCGCGTGCGTGCGATCATTTCCGCCTTGTTCAGCGGTTTCAGAATAAGGTCGGTTGCACCGTCTTCGAAAATACGGGTGCGACCTTCGTTTTCTTCAAGGGCTGTCTGGGCGATGATCGGGGTTTCGGCAAATGAAGGGTCGGCGCGCAAAACCTTGCAGACCTCGTAACCATCCATTTTCGGCATGATAATATCAAGGATGATCAGGTCGGGATTATGTTTGTTTGCCTGCTCCAGGGCATCCTCGCCATCCTTGGCAAAAACCAGATTGGTAAAGCCATCCGATCGCAGATAGGACGCGATGATTTCGCGCGAGATCATGGTGTCGTCGGCAATCAGGATCGTGGCATCGCGCGGGTTACGCAGGTCTGCTTCGCCCGATGCACGTTCAGCCGCCTCCAGTCCGGCGGCAAAAGTCGTATTCAACGGCAGGGATGCGGCGGTATCAGGTGCAAAGGTAAGCCGGATTGTCCGTCCACCGCGATCAAAGCTGACATCGTGGCAAAGGCTTCTGATCAGGGGCAGGCCACGACCAAAGGTGGATTCCGCACCGGGCAGTTTGGGAACTGGCGTTTCATCGGGTGGGACAAAGCCGCTTCCCTGATCATTGATCGAAATTTCGACATTGCCATTACGTCGTTTTTTCGCGGTCAGCATGATCACCCGCCCGCCATAGACCGGTGATGCCAGGCGGCGTGCTGTTTCCTCGCCCAGTTCGTTGAAGCGATCCATCGACAGATGGCCGGTCGTATTCATTTCCAGATTGCCGTGGATCATTGAATTGGCGAAGGCTTCCTGAACCGCCATTTCGACCGTCGGTGCGATCGTGTCGTGAATGATACCGCGGTGGCGAAGGGCCGTGACGAATTTGCGTGCCATCGGCAGTTGATAGGCACTTTGCGTTGACATGCAGACCAGAAGATCCCAGTTGGCGCCTCGTTTGGCCGTTCGCAACGGGCCAAGGTCGACCAGATCAAGCCCGTCATAGCATTCGACAAAGTAATTGCAGTTAAGGCGGACCAGTGCGCCCAACCATTCCCGGCCGGTTTCGGACGGAATCAGGCATAACTGATATCGGTTGCTGTGAGGAAAATCTTCGGGGCTTCGGCCAAAAAAAAGTTCCGCATGAGCACCGGCTCCATCCCCGAAGATATGCCGACCATCAAGCACTTGTGCCGCCCGCGCGCGGTCAAGCGGTTCGGCAACGGCAACAAATGGGCGTGGCTGAACCTCGCCGGTTGCAGGCATTGTCAGTCTTCCAGTTTGAACAGAGTGTCGAACCGCGCAACTTCAAGCATGCGTTTGACCTGTCCCTGCGCGCCTTTGAGTATGACCGTGGCACGAGATTTTTCACCTTCGTCACGTGCAAGCAGCAGCATGCCAAGCCCGGCTGAATCGATAAACTCGACCCCAGAAAGGTCAAGAATTTGTATTTCGGCCTCCTGACTGCGGATTTCTTCGATCAGTTTGCGAAAACTGGAATGGTCCCCAAATGTAAATCGGCCATTCAGTTCTACTTTGATCGTGTTGCCGGATTTTTCGGTGGTGTAATTCAAGCCGTGATACTCCCGGATGCGAGCAATGTTACTGAAACTATGCCTTTTTTAACCAAAAGCTGATTTGTATGGGATAACGAATCAGCTGACTACAGGTTAGCAGTTGTGCATGTAATGTCACTATCGGTATGGTTGCCGATAGATGGTTAGATCGGGATGCGAACCACAAAATGCCAGATCAGGCACGCATTGTTGTTGTTGAAGACACCTTGTCGCTCGCGCGGGTGTATCAGGACTATTTGCGTGCGGACGGTCACAAGGTCGAGCATGTCGTCAACGGTCGGGATGCGATCAAAAGGCTGCGCAGTGATCCGCCAGACGTTCTGGTCCTTGACCTGATTCTGCCAGACATGGATGGTCGGGAAGTTCTGCGTGCTGCCCATCAAGCCGCGCCGGAATGCAAGGTGGTTGTGATTACAGCGCACGGTTCGGTCAATATCGCGGTCGAGGCCATGCGTGACGGGGCGTGGGACTTTCTTTTGAAGCCTTTCACCGCCGACAAACTTCGTGTCACGGTCAGTGATGCGCTTGAAGGCCGGACCGCGGTCAATGATGCCGTAAAAAAAGCGGATAGCGAAAATATCACCGACGAGATGTATTTTGACATCATTGGCGGATCGGACACGATGCATGATATTTATCGCATCATTGAAAACGCAGCCCCCAGCCGGGCAACGGTTTTCATTACCGGAGAGTCAGGTACCGGCAAGGAACTTGCCGCCGAAGCAATTCATCGCCGGTCCGAGCGTGTCAACGAACCGTTCATTCCCCTGAACTGTGGTGCGATCCCCAAGGATTTGATGGAAAGCGAGATTTTCGGTCATGTCAAAGGTGCGTTTACAGGTGCCGTAATTGACCGCGAAGGGGCTGCCCACAGGGCCGCTGGTGGAACGCTGTTTCTTGATGAAATTTGCGAAATGGACCTTGATCTGCAGACCAAGCTTCTGCGCTTCATCCAAACCGGGACGTTCCAGAAAGTCGGTGGCAGTTCGATTGAAAGCGTTGATGTAAGGTTTGTGTGCGCAACAAACCGCGATCCGCTTGAAGAAGTACGTGCCGGACGTTTCCGCGAAGATTTGTATTATCGTCTTCATGTGATTCCGCTTCACATGCCACCATTACGTGATCGCGATGATGATATCCTGCAGATCGCCAATTTCTATCTGCAACGCTTCACCCGTGAAGAGGGACGCGATTTTCAACGGTTCAGCCCAGACGTGGCCGCTTTGTTCGCGCGCTATGCCTGGCCGGGCAATATCCGCCAGCTTCAGAACATCATCCGCAACATTGTGGTGCTGAATAACGGCACCGAAGTCACCATGTCGATGGTGCCCCGCCCGGTTAACAGCGGCACGGACGAAGAACGTTTTGGGTCGGGATCCATCGAAGCACCACCACCCCATCCGGTTGTGTCAAACGGCTTGGAAGATGCCGGTCGATTTTGGGAAGGTGACCCGGATGCGTTGGCCTTCTTGGCCGGTGCGCGCAACCTGCGCGACGATGCAGAAGCACATCATATGGGTACGACCTCGGCTCCGGCTCCGGCCATGATTGGCGCGGATGGCCGGTTCGCGATGGCATCGATGCCCGCCGGGTTGCCGATGGACAGCCGTTATGCCGGAATCAAACCGCTTTGGCTGGTGGAAAAGCAGGCGATAGAAGAAGCGATTGCGCGATGCGGCGGATCAATCCCGCGTGCAGCGGATGCGCTTGGCGTCAGCCCGTCGACTATTTATCGCAAAAAGCAGGCCTGGGAAGAAAACGAGGCGAAATAGGCCGTCTAGTTTCTGAAAGCTGCCAGTGCCCGTTCCAATCGTTGCCAATCCTTTTCCGGGCCGGGCAGGCCAAAGCGGATGCGGCCCGCATCATCATCAAATAATCGTACCAGAATACCCTGTGTCCCCAGATGGTCGGCAAGATCTGTGGCGTTTTTGCCGTGATAAAGCCGGAACAGTGACGTTCCACCTAGCAAAGCCAGATCGGAATGTGCGTCAATCAGGGCATCAAGGCGTTTTGCATCGTCACACAGCTGATTGCGCATACCGGATTGCCATGCCCGGTCGCCAAATGCTGTGCATGCGATGGCAAGTGCGGGTCCGGCGATTGCCCATGGGCCTATCCGGTCAGTCAAATCCGCTGCAAGATCGGGACGCATGACGGCACATCCCAGCCGCAGACCTGCAAGACCGAAAAACTTGCCAAACGAACGCAAAACAATCAGGTGGTCGAGTTCATGGCACTTTGGACAGATGCTGTGTTCCGGACTGCAATCCATAAATGCCTCATCAATCAAAAGCCATTTGCCGTTTTCTGTCGCCACTCGGGCGAGTTCGGTCAGCGTGACTTGGTCAATCAGACCGCCGTCGGGATTGTTCGGATTAACGAGAATGACGATGTCATCTTTGCCGCCCGGTGATCCCAGAATATCTGCAATTGCGGTCTTGCGGTTTTCCGGTGTTGTCATGACGGTATTTGTCCTGAACCCCGCGCGTTTCCAGCCCAAGGCATGTTCGGCATATGTCGGGCCAATGATATGGGCTGTTGCGCGTTTGTCCTGATCTGCAAACCAGAAGGGAATGGCCTGAATCAATGCCTGTGTTCCCGGGGCGCAAACAATATGCTTGATATCAGGAATGCCGTAATAGTCGGCGGCGGCCTGCTTCAATGCAGTCAATTCGCTTGCCAGTGGCAGGCGTTGCCAATGGATGGGATCAAAAGACGATATCGGCCATGGGGTGGCGTTGATGCCTGTTGACAGATCAAGCCATTCCTGCGGTGCAATACCATATTTTTCGGCTGCCTTGTCGATGGCGCCACCATGTGATGGGGATTGCAGGGTCATTTATGTGCCTTTGGCCGGAAATGGCTGTGCAGAACAATAAAGCAGAATGCTATCTGCGTAACGCGTGACAGGTTCGCGCGCAAGTCGGACTTGCGCGGGGGCAGGTGACTTCGTATCGTCCGCGAAAACCTGCTTTGGATTTCCGCCATGATAACCGCATTTCAAGCCTGCGAACGTGCAAGCTGGCTTTCGATCAATCCGCAATTGACGATTTCCGGCGATGATGCCCGGATCGGGGACGTGCAACCAATCGGGACCGATCAGGGCGGGTTCGATGGTGCACCCCATTCGGAGCGGTTCTGGGAAGATGGGTATTTTCTGATCACGGACCTTTTGCCCTTAGAGAGCCTGACGGATTTGCGGGCCGGGATCGAAAACCTGGTGGCGAATGGCTTGCCGCCTGCGATGATCTATCTTTACGATGAGGCATGGCAGGTGTTTAGACGGCTTCGCCCGTTGCTGAACCATTTCCTGGGGGACCGGGTTAAGCTGCTTCCGCATTTTTGGGCCTGGCATGTCAGTCCCGGGGAGGACGGGCGTGGATGGCCCCCACATCGCGATTATCAGGGGGAGAGTGCAATCGGTGATGACATGCTGATCAGTCTGTCGCTTTGGGTGCCATTGGGCATTGCAAACCCTGATAACGGCTGTATGTACGTATTGCCGCGTTCATTCGAAAAGTGTTATCATCAGCCGGTTGCTAAACCGGAAGATGTGGCTTTGCAAGACGTTCGGGCATTGCCAGCCGGGCCGGGGACTGTAATGGGGTGGCGACAGGATTTGTATCATTGGGGGGGACGGGCAAGTGCCTTTGCCAGCGAGCCACGGATCAGTCTGTCGCTTGAGTTCCAGAATGCTGCTTTCGATCCGATGGCGGATCGTTTGCTTGATCTGGAGCAGCCACCGGTCTTTCGTGAACGGCTTGAACTGATTGTGCAGCAATTTGCAAAATACCGGCATATGCAATCTATGGATGACAATACCCTGCGATGGGTCGACGACATTATTGTCGAACTTTCGGGTCGGGCGTGACTTGGCAGGGATATTGTTCCAATTGCCGTGATGGCACACTAACAACGGTCAAAAGACCAGAACCGGGGTCGATGCCAATATGCCCAAGATGCTGAGCCTTACCGGTATCGCGTTTCTTGCGTTTTGTATCATCAGCCCTGGTTTTCTGTTTTTCACGTCACTTGACGATGATCTGGTTTCAGCAATTACCATTTCTGTTCTGGTGGTTGTCGAGTTTATTGCACTGTTGTCGATATGCATTGGCTGGATTGTTTTTGACATCACCAAGCGTAAACAGATTTTGTATGTCGCAGCCTCGATGGGACTGCTTCTTTTCAGCGATATTCTGGGTATTCCCAATCTTGTGTATGGTCGCGCCCTTCTGGGGCAGGAGCAGGCACTTGGATCCTTTACCGGTCTTTTGATCCTTGTTCTACGGCTTGGTTCGTTCTCGCTGGTGCTTATGAGTTGGTATATTGCGAACCGCCAGGAAAACAGGCCGGGTAATGATCAGGTATGGGGGCTGGTACCGGGAATGATCGTGGCTGGATGTGCCGTTCTGGCATTCCTGGTTTGGCTCTTGCCCGATGTTTCAAGTGATGTCGGCGGTGCCCTGCAAAATATCAGTACCCTGATCCTGTTTCCGACCATGGTAATGATTTTTGCCTGTGCCGCAGGGTATCTGGTCCGGTGCCATTACCGATTTACCCTTTCCGAAGCCTTGTTTTGTTTCGCGCTTCTGATCGGATGTTTTAATCATCTGGCGTTTTTTGCCTTCGGGCCGGAAAATGCCGATATTGTTGCGCGCTTTATCATTCCGTCCCGCCTGATCAGTTACAGTTGCGCGCTGGCTTTCATGTTGCTGGAACTGCGCAGCCATTATCGCCAGTCGTTTCAGGCAAGCTCTGCCAAAAGCGAATTCCTTGCCACGATGAGTCACGAAATCAGAACTCCGTTAAATGGTGTTCTGGGCATGGCGCAACTGTTACAGCAAAGCCAACTTGACGATGCGCAAAAGGAACGGGTCAGCGCGATCCTTTCGTCGGGGCGGGCGCTAATGGCGCTTTTGAACGATATCCTTGATATGAGCAAGATCGAGGCTGGTCGCGTCGAACTGGAAAAACGACCGTTTCACCCATCCGATATCACCTATGACCTGTTTCGTGCGATTGCCGATATGGCGCGCGAAAAGAACCTTTCCCTGCATTGCGATGATGTGGCCTTGGCAACGCGAATGTTTATCGGTGACGAGGTCCGGTTTCGTCAGATCCTTTGGAACCTGTTGTCAAACGCGGTCAAATTCACCCGTAAGGGATCCGTGAGACTGGAAGTCACGCACGAGGAAATTGTACCCGAACGCGTTCGACATCTGATTTCGGATGAGGAAGTGTACCATTTCGCGGTTATCGATACCGGCATCGGTATCCCGCGGGACCGACAGGAACAGATATTTTCCCCTTTCAGTCAGGCCGATAATTCCACGATGCGTCAATATGGCGGAACGGGGCTTGGGCTTTCGATCGCGCGCAGCCTGACGGAACTGATGGGTGGTTTTATGACCGTCAACAGTGCCGAAGGACAGGGCACGCGGTTTGACCTTTGGCTGCCGTTCGAAGCCCGGGAATCGGAACTGCATGCGCAGGGTGGCAGCCAGATTGCCGAGGGTAATGGTGACAGTGTGCTTTCTGGCCGTCGCATTCTTGTTGCCGAGGATAACGAGATCAATGCCAATGTGATCCGCGGCTTGTTGCAGCGTCACGGACTGATCGTCGATATTGTTCCAAATGGTCGGGAGGCGGTGCATGCCTTCCAGAACAATTCCTATGACGCGATCCTGATGGATGCCCATATGCCGGTTCTGGACGGAGAGGGTGCGACCCGTCATATTCGTGAACTGGAACGCGTCACCAGGGGGGGACGCATTCCAATCATTTGTGTCACTGCCGAAGCATTCAGCGACCGGCATCGCGATTTTCTGGCTGCGGGAATGGATGAAGTCATGACCAAACCCGTTGAGGAACGCAGGCTTTATGGTGTGCTTTTGCGCTTCCTCAGAAGCCGCGGTGTTTCCCGTCCCGCTGTTTTGGATACGCGCGTTCCTGATCTCGCCGAGGCTGTAAATCCTATACCTGATTCGACCTTGGAACAGCCGGCGCCAAAGCCGGTTGTCGAAAACATTTCAGCCAAAGAGACCAAGATGAACCTGATAGACAAGATGCGCTTTGATGAAATGAGCAGTGCATTGGGTGCCGATCAGATGGCAAGCCTGATTGATCTACTACCGGCATCCTATCAGGAAGAACGCGAAAAGATGATGGCCGCGATCACAGATGGTGATCGCGAAAGGCTTCGCCGTGCTGCACATACAATCAAGGGAATGGCGGCAAATCTGGCTGCTGAAAAGCTGTCTGCGAATGCACGCAAGCTCGAACTTTATGACGGCGACTTTGATACGGCAATTCACGACCAGATTGCCGAACTTGACCGTCTTGCCGAGGACACCGCCAATGCCATGCGTAAAGCCTTGCAAGACTGATTCTCGCAAATGAAAAAGACCGCGCTTTATCTGCGCGGCCTTTCTTCCCGGTCGGTCACTGTGGTGACTTAGCGTATGATCAGATCCAGTTGATGGCGTGAGATCGCCTCATTCCCGGTTTCCGTAACAATGACAGAATGTCCCGGACACATGGCGATGCCGCTATCGCTATCCATCAGGATCATGTGCAGGAAATACACCATACCCGGTTCGGCAATCACCGGATTGCCGTGATAGAACATTGGCCAGTCCATCCAGTTCGGCGCAAAGGTCGTGCCCATTGAATAACCGCATGCATTCAGGCGGTGGGCCTTCATGCCGCCTGCATCGCAAATCCGGGCATAGGCATCAAACACATTGCCGATCGGATCACCCGGTTTAAGCGCCTCGCGGCCGGCGGCCATGGCATCGGTTGCGACCTTGTGCATTTCAACATGGCGTGATGTTGCTTTGCCTACCGGAATGGTGCGCATCATCGCGGCATGGTAATGCCGATAGGCACCTGCCCATTCCAGTGTGATCTGGTCAGTATCCGCCAGATGCTTGCGGCCCGTGAAATAACGGCACAGCAGGGCATCGCGCCCGGCGCCAATGATGAATTCATTGCCGGGATAATCCCCGCCGCCTTTGAAGATTGCACCCTGCATGGCGGCAAGAATATCGCCTTCGAATGCACCGGCATGGACGGTTTCAAGGGCGGCATCCCACGCATCATCGGCAAGGCTGGCGGCAGTGCGGATATAGTCCAGTTCGGCCGGGCTTTTTACAACGCGCAGTTCCGATACCAGACGGGATGCATCGGTGAGCGTGCAGAAACCGTCAAGGGCGGCCTCAAGTTTTTTGCCGTTGGCAGCCGTCAGGCCATAGGCATCGTATTCCACCCCAAGCTTTTTGCCGCCACAGCCAAATTCGGCCAGCATATCACGCAGTTGCAGGGCTGGGTTAATATCCGGACCATCAACCCAGATACGAATGTCATCAATGTCGGATGTGTGCTGTGCCTGACGCAAATCGGGCGCGCGGGTAATCAGGGCCACACGCCCGTCAGCCCCCAGATACAGACACTGGAAAAAGACATAACCGAACGTGTCATATCCCGTCAGATAGAACATGCTTTCCTGACGAAACATCAGCAGGCCGTCCAAGCCGGCAGCTTCGAGGCTGGCAACCGTTTTTGCCCGGCGGGCAGCCAGTTCTGCGCGTTCAAAATGCAATGCCATTGGCATATTCCCTGATTGTGATTGTTGATTTGCCGATGACGCTAACAAACTCCGTGAACGGGAAATAGTAAAAATTACGATCCGATGATGTTTTATTGATAAATTATATTTATTGCCTCAAGCCTGGTAGGAAATTCCCGTTTCAGATCATGATTTTACGGGGGAAATCAGTAAATTTTATTCGAAAACATAGACATTCTGTCATTGCGCCCCACATCAAATGTAATGGCAGTGTCATAAAGGGCTTTGTAATAGCCCAATGCCAGTTCCGCTTAAGACCATCCCCTCAGGAGGCAAAAGTGGCTAGCTATCAGAAACTTTCTAGAACCACACCAGGAACGTCACCGCGAGACCGACAGTTCGAACCGGCCTATGAAAAATGGCGTCGCGATGATCTTTATTACCTTGCCAAACAGCATGGAATAGAGAACCGCGCAGACATGTCGACCGATGAACTGGCCCGGGCGTTGCGCGACATAAGATAGGCCTGCGCATGTTTGCCAAGATCAAACAGCATCACGCTTTTGCGGTGATGTGATGTTTTGTTGTGTCCGATGGCATCTCAACATCGCTTTGCAAGGTAACAGTAAGGTTAAATTTGCCCTTCAAGCTTGCCCGTTGCCAGACGTGCGGCATACCTTCCTTGTGGCGAACCGAGCCATATGGAGGGTCCCGTGAAGCCAGTGCAACTTGTTTATCACCGTGGTGACAGTCTCAACGCGCCCGAAAATACCTTTGCCAGCGCCGAAAGCGCGATTATCGCGGGGGCGGATTATATCGAGTTCGATGTGCATCAGTCCGCGGATAATGTTCTTTATGTCATGCATGACGAAACTGTGGACCGAACAACTGACGGTACCGGTGTGATCGCAGAAATGACAAGTGCGGAAATTGACCGTCTGGATGCCGGTTCTTGGTTCAGTCCGGCTTTCGCCGGTGAACCGGTTCCACGACTGGACGACTTTCTGCGTCGCCTGAAGGGGCGTGTTAAAATCTATTGCGAGATCAAGCAGGCGGATGCGGGCCGGGTTGTGGATATGCTGGATGATTTTGCGTTCGGCAATGACGTTTTTGTCAGTTCCTTTTCTGCCGACATCCGCACCGACTTGCGTCGGATTGCCCCGGATTTGAAACGCAATGTCCAGCTTCATGTGGCCGGATCGCTGGAGCACGCCATCCACCATGAACAGGCGCATATCTTCGAGTTTCTGGAAGAAAATGTAACCCGGGAAGCGATCGAGGAGGCCAAGCGGCGCGGTCTTGAGACCATGATCTTCATCGATACGCCGAATGCCGAACTTTTTGCCAATCTTGTTGAATGGCAGATCGACTATGTCAATCTTGACTATGCCGCACTTTTCCGGGCGGTTCAGCAGGAAGTCCTGTTGCGTTTTGATGGGGCGGGGCTGGCATCCTGATCCTTACGTATGGGCTTAGTTGATTTGACCTTGTCGGCAATATTGGTTATTGCGGCGGCACTGAATATAAACGGGCGATCGTCGTGCTAACACGGCGCCAAAGTCCTGTGACCGGTGTCGGGGGAATGATCTTTGAAGCTTGGATGTTGGCTCGCCGTATTGTGCCTGCTTTTTGTTGCTGCGCGCGCCGAGGCAAGCGGGGCAAACGATATGGCCGAGCCGCATGTTGCCTTTATCAATCCCGGCTATGGGGATCGCGGTTTCTGGAAAGATGTCCGCGATACCATGCAGGCGGCAGCCGACCAGTTCGGCTTTCAACTGACCGTTTTCGATAGCGACCGTGACTGGGCGATGATGGCCGAAAGTGCCAATCGTGTTTTTGCGATGAATCCGCCCCCCGACTATATTATCGCGGTCAACGAACATCAGCAGGGGACGCGTATCGTGCTTGAGGCGCAGGAACGCGGTATACCGGTTCTGATGTTGCTGAATGACCTGACAGAAGAGCAGAAGAAGCGATATGGTCGGCCAGGGGCGGAACTAACGACATGGATCGCCACCCTTGTCCCCGATAACGAACGTGTCGGATTTGAAATTGCCCAATCGCTGATTACGGCGGCACACGATGCCAATAGGGGCCGGATGCCTGAAAATATCTGTCTGCTGTCACTGACCGGTGACAGCGTTACACCGGCTTCCCTGCTGCGCATTGACGGGCTCGATACCGCACTTGAACGATATCCGGTTTTGCGTGAACAGCGTCGTCTTGTCGCCAACTGGTCTTTCGAGGAAGCTTATCGTCGCACGGCCGACTGGCTTGAGACCGATGGTTGTCTTGACGCGGTTTGGGCCGCAAACGATAACATTGCCCTTGGTGCGATCAAGGCGATAGAAGAAGCTGGAAAAATCCCCGGGCAGGATGTTTTCGTTGGTGGTTTGAACTGGTCGGCCGAAGGGCTTGAGAGCGTTGCTGCGGGCAAAATGACCATGACACATGGCGGGCATTTTCTGGCCGGTGCATGGATCATGGTATTGCTAAAAGACTATCTCGAAGGTGTTGAAAGATTAAGGGACAACCCCGAAGTTTTCTTCAGAATGCAGGCCGTAACGCCAGAAAACCTGCAAGTCTACCAACGTGTACTTGGGGAACGCGACTGGGACAAAATTGATTTTTCCCAGTTCAGTCTTGTCAACAACCCGGAACAAAGAGACTATCAGTTCGGGATCAAGGGGCTAAGCCCGGTATCGAAACGGGATTGAAACCAGAGGCCTTGCACTGGATAAAATGGCTGGAACAGAAAGGCTCAGGCGTGTCCAAGACAGGAAATGAGAAAGCGCAGGACCTGTCTGCACTGAAGCTTGGCAGTTCGGTGGCTGCAAGGCAGCTTAAATATTCCCTGTTTGCCGCGATATTGCTCGGCCTTATCATTACCGCCTTCCAGATTGTCAGCGATTATCGCTGGATTGGCGATGTTTATCGACAGGCCAATGAACGTGTTCTTGAAAGCAGTGTACCCGTTGCTAACGAGGCGGTGACAAAGAGGGACACCGATCTTGCCGAGGCAATCGTGCGCGGCATGATGGTGCAGCGTTCCGTTTCAAAAGTCACAATCACAAATGAGGACGGTTCGGTTCTGTATCAGCGCAAACGGGCAACGGGGGAAATTCCGGTTTCGAGGTGGGCCGAACAGTTGTTTGGCGGTTTGCAGACACGTGAAATCCTGTTGCCGGGGGATACGGGACCATCCTCCGGCTCGGTCGGGATGATGGTCGTCGAACTTAATCCGCAGGTTTTTGTGACTGTATTCATGTCCCGTTCTGCGTGGTCATTTCTGGCGAACATGGTGTTCGCCGTAGCCATGGCTGTGGTGTTCGCTACACTCAGTTACTTTGTTTTTTCCCGACCGCTGATAAAGCTTGCGCATTACATCGTCAAATCGGACCCGACGGATGTTAAGCACCCGTTTGAAATGCCCCCCACGCACCGGCATGACGATGAAGTGCAGTTGCTGGGATCGGTTACGGTTGGCCTTTTTGGTATGATCCGTGGCCAAATCGGCCAATTGCAACGTGCGCGTGACGATTTGCTTGATGCGAATGTAAACCTTGAAGCACGGGTGGAAAGCCGGACGCGTGAACTTAATGATGCTATGGGAAAACTTGAAGTATTGGCCTCGACGGACCCGCTGACAGGTCTTGCCAACCGGCGTGTTTTCATGACGCGTCTGGAAGAAAACCTGTCGATCTGGAAACGTCGCGACACGCCGATGAGCATCCTTTTGCTGGATATCGACAAGTTCAAACTTTTGAACGACACATACGGGCATCAGGCAGGCGACGCGGTTCTGGCATCCCTGTCGAAACTTTTGCAACGCAGCCTGCGCGATATTGACCTTCCCGCCCGCCTGGGTGGCGAAGAGTTTGCTGTTCTGCTTCCGGGGGAAGAGAAGGAAGGGGCTATGATCCTTGCCGAACGCCTTCGTGCTTCACTTGAGCAGGACGCGGTTGCCTTTGGCGGCAAGCATTTGAATTATACGTCAAGTTTCGGGGTGATATCATTACCGACACAGGCAGCGATTGCAAAGATGGATGTCGAGATTGCCCGCGATGTGGCTTTGCTGAAGTCACGCGAAAACTCGGATTTGGCAGATATTCTCTATTCGCTGGCCGATGAGGCACTTTATCGTGCCAAGGAAACCGGACGGAACCGGTGTACGTTTGCCGATTTGTCCCATTTATCAGTGCAGGTAAAAAGCTGAGGACAGACTGGCGTTACTGCCGACCGTCGTCATTACCTTGTCTGGAAATGCGTATGTCACGGTGAATTGAAACGCTCATCAGCAAGCCAAAGCTGACGAGAATGGTCATCATCACCGTGCCACCATATGACACGAGCGGCAGGGGCACACCCACCACCGGGATAAGACCCATTACCATCGCGATATTGATGAAGACATACAGGAAGAATGTCGATGTAATCCCGATGGCAACCAGACGACCGAACTGGTTGCGACAACGCAGGGCGATCACATAACCATACATGATCACCATGGTGTAAAGCAGCAACAATGCCAGCCCGCCAACCAGACCGAATTCTTCACCCAGCATGGTAAAGATAAAGTCCGTCTGTTTTTCGGGAAGAAAGTTCAGGTGGCTCTGCGAACCAAGCATGTATCCCTTGCCAAACAAGCCACCAGAACCCAGAGCGATTTTTGACTGCGTAATGTGATAGCCAGCACCAAGCGGATCATTTTCGGGATTAAGGAAAGTCAGAACACGGTTTTTTTGATAGTCGCGTAAAAACTGCCAGCCAATGGGAATGATCGCCAGAACCGCACCAAGGATCAGGGCGAATTTCCAGACCCTTACACCGGCCAGCCAGAAGATCACACCACCGCCCGCGATCAGCAAAAGAGCCGTGCCCAGATCAGGTTGGCGCAACACCAGTGCTGCAGGAGCCAGAACCATCAACAAAGGCGGAACCAGAAGCGGGATGCGCCCGGTTTCCTCGACGGTCAGACCATGGAAATAGCGCGCAAGGGCTAGCACCAGAGAGATTTTCATCAGTTCGGAAGGCTGCAACTGGAAGAAGCCAAGATTGATCCAGCGTTGCGCCCCCATGCCGATATCGCCCTTGATTTCGACACCGATCAGCAGGATCAGCGCAACGAAATAGGAGAAATAGGCGAGTTTTAGCCAGACACGAATATCTGTAACCGCAATGACGATCATCAAGGCTGCACCAACGGCAAATCGCATCATCTGGCGTTCTGCCCATGGTTCGAACGATCCGTTGGCGGCAGAATACAACATGGCAAATCCGATCCCGGCAAGGGCCGCGATCAGCATCACCAGCGTCCAGTTCAGCATCAGAAGGCGACGACCAATTGGCACGTAATCCGGATCTTCGCCGATACGGTATCTGCGCGATGCCATGTTTCTAGCCTTCTTCTTCGTCGCGGTCGCGCAGTGCCGGATGCAGCAATTCTGCGGTCGATGCAATATTGGCCGCCGAAATACCAGGGCGGGCGGATTTCAGTTCCTGCGCCTTGAGCAGGATGTCACGTGCAATCGGCGCGGCAATGCCGGAACCCGATCCGCCGTGATCGACGACAACCGCGCAGGCATAGCGTGGATTATCCACCGGTGCGAAGGCGACAAACAACGCATGGTCGCGGTATTTCCACGGCAGTTCATCGTTATCAAGAACCCCGGTCGTCTGTCGTTCGCGCATTGTAATGCGGCGCACCTGGCTGGTGCCGGTTTTGCCGGCCATTTCCATGCCCTTGATGTCGATGCGTGACCGATGCGCGGTTCCGCGCAATTCATTGGTTACACCATTCATGCCGTCACGGATGCGCGCCAGATTGGCGCGGTTGACCTGGAGTTCCGGGAATTCTTCATTCTGGCGGCTGGTGATGCCTTCCGGCGTGACGTGGTCGCGGGTCAGATGCGGTTTTACGGCCTTCCCGGATGCAATGCGCGCAACCATGGTCGCCAGTTGCAGTGGCGTTGCCAGAACATATCCCTGACCGATTGATGAAATAAGTGTTTCCCCGCCCTGCCAGCGTTTACCAAGCTGGATTTCCTTCCAGTCCTTCGTCGGGATCAGGCCGGAACGTTCGTTGGGCAGGTCAATACCGGTCAATTCGCCAAGACCAAGCTTGTTGGCCATGGCAGCAATGCGGTCGATCCCGATTTTTTGCGAAATTTCGTAATAATAAACGTCGCAGGAATGCTTCATCGAGTCATGCATGTCGACCCAGCCATGCCCGCCACGTTTCCAGCAATGGAACCGCGCATTGCCAAGATCAAGATGACCGGGGCAGAAGAAACGCTGATTGGCGGTAACGACACCTGCTTCAAGTCCGGCAAGGGCAACGCACATCTTGAATGTCGAGCCCGGCGCATAGGTGCCGGTGATTGCCTTGTTGGACAGCGGTGAATATTCGTTATTGACCAGACTGTTCCAAAGCTTGTGCGAGATGCCATTGGTAAAGGCATTCGGGTCGTATGTCGGGTGCGATGCCATCGCAAGCACTTCGCCATTGTGGATGTCCATCACAACTGCGGATGCACTTTCCTTGCGCGACAGGCGCTGATTGGCATAACGCTGCAATTCAAGGTCAAGGGTCATGACAACGGTGCTGCCGCTGTCGCCTTCCTCGCGGTCAAGTTCGCGGATCACCCGACCCAATGCGTTGACTTCTACCTGGCTGGTGCCGGCACTGCCGCGAAGGGCAAGATCATAAATCTTTTCGATACCGTTTTTACCGATCCGGAAACCCGGTAGTTCAAGCAATGGATCACCGGTCAGTTCTTTTTCTGAAACGGCGGCAACATAGCCCAGTGTATGGGCCAGATGTGGTCCTTCCGGGTAATCGCGGGAACGACCGGCGTCAATGATAAGGCCGGGCAGATCCGGCGCATTGACCCCAACGCGGGCGACTTCTTCCCATGTCAGATTGTCGCGGACCGTTACCGGGACAAAAGACCGCCTGCGGGCAACATCGCGTTCAACACGTTCAATCGTATCCGGCCCCAGTTCAATGATCTGGTCAAGGATTTCCAAGGTCCGGCGCACATCCTGCGCCTGTTCGCGAACGATCATGATGTGATAGTTCTGCCGATTGACGGCAACAGGCGCACCAAACCGGTCGGTAATCAAACCACGCGGTGGCGGCAGCAGGCGGTGCGATATCCGGTTTTCGTCGGCAAGCACCCTGTAGCGGTCGCTTTCCATCACCTGCAGATAATACATGCGTGCAGCAAGACCGGTCAGCAATACACCCTGTCCCGCGCCGAGCATAAGGGCACGGCGGGTGAACATGCGAAATCTGTCTGAGTCACGGTGCCACATAGGCGTCGTCAAACCTGTTGGTCGGATTGCTCCGCCGGAATTCGGGAAACTTGTATGCCCGTTTTATCCTGTGCGGTGCTTGTTGAAAACTGTCTTTCCAGCATAGCCGCCAGCTATTGCCAAATTATCAATATTGACCGGTTTTCGCAGTTCTAAATATGGCGCAGGAGCGTATTTTGCGCACGCGCCAAAACCCACGCAACCAGCGGGAAAAGTGCGGCCGTCAATACATAGCTAATCAATGTTGCCTTGATCGGCAACAACGCCCCGATCAAAGCAGAACTCAAAAGCCATTGCACGAGTAGTGCCGGGATCGCCACCAATGCAAAGCCCCACCACATCACGCTGAATGGCTTGTTATGGAAAAAGCGTCCCTGACTGGCAGATCCTGTCTGTACCAGCAACAGAACCAGCGAACTGACACCAAGCGGCAGCCCCGTCAGCAAATCCTGCAAGAGCCCCAGAAAGAATGCCGTTAATGCCGTCAGCAGATCCGGTCGGTTTACTGACCAGTAAAAGACCGCCATTAATGGCAGCGCAGGTGACGCGGTGCTCAGCAATGGTACGCTTACCGGCAATAAATTGAGCAACAGCAGAATGAAAACGCTGAATGCCGGAAACAAGCCTCGCGCAATGATATCCAGCCTGTGCCAGACACCGGGCTTCACGGAAGTTGGTCCGAAGGTTGTGCAGGGTTTGCCGTCGGCATGTCTGTTGCCGTATCGTTCCCGTCATTGGGCACAATACCAACGCCGTTGGGGATAACGCCGTCACTTTGCATCTCGTTACGACGAATTGCCTGATCACTCAGGATCCCTTGCAGGCCATAGTCGGCAACACGCAGATATTCAAGTTGGTGGCGGCGGAACAATGGCGCAACACGTACGGCATTTTCCGAAACCGACGATACGACCCCAACCGGAATACCCGGCGGGAATGCGCCGCCATGGCCGGATGTCAGAATGCGATCCCCCGGTGCGACGGCTGCATCGGCCGTCAGGAAGGTCAGTAGCGGACGGTCTGTGTTGTCACCCGACAGGAATGCGCGGTCTCGCGAATTTTCAACAATCACCGGCACGCGCGAGTTGATGTCCGTGATCAGCAGAACACGCGATGCCTGATACCCGGCTTCGGCGACACGGCCGACAAGCCCTTCGTCGGACATCACAGCCTGTCCCTTGGATACGCCGTCGCGCGAACCGGCAGATACCATAAGGCTATGTGCATAGGCTCCGCCCATATCGGCAATCACGCGTGTGGTTACAAGCCGCAAGGGGGGCGGGCTGGTATAGCCTGCAAGGTCGCGAAGACGCGCATTTTCATGCGACAGATTGCGGGCAACCTGCTGCCATGCCAGCAATTCGCGGTTTTCGCGACGCAGGCGTTCATTCTGTTCGTAAAGATTAAACAGGTTGGTGGCTTGTTCGGTCAGCTCGTTGATGCTGGCTGCCGGGCGGGATACGACATTCATGATCGGCGAAACCAGGTCTGCCGAAGCAGCACGTATCCGTTCGATCAAAACCGTATCGGCCTTGCCCAGAAGCATCAGGCCGAATGCAGAAACGATCAGAAGAATGAAGGCGAAGCGGTGAAGCGCCGTACGTAACGGCGAAAAGATACGCTGCTGCGGACCGCCATGCTGAGCCACTATATTCCCCGCATTAGATCAGAAAGTTGTCCCGAAATCCCCGTGGGATATTCAACCTTAACGAAATCACCGAGTCGCGTCCAGTCAGGACATGACCCGGTGAGATGTTTTTTACCATTTCGCCTTAGTAGGCGGTGTGCAGCACGTTGCGAAGCATCTTCTTTTCTTCGAGTGCGCGACCGGTACCCAGCGCAACGCAGGACAGCGGATCGTCGGCAATCGAAACCGGAAGGCCGGTCGCATGGCGCAGGACATAGTCCAGATTGCCAAGCATCGCGCCGCCGCCGGTCAGAACGATACCCTTGTCGACGATGTCGGCTGCCAGTTCCGGCGGGGTCTGTTCGAGGGCGACCTTGACCGCCTCGATAATGGCGGAAACCGGTTCTGCAAGGCTTTCTGCGATCTGGCGTTCGGAAATGATCAGTTCCTTCGGAACGCCATTCATGAGATCACGGCCACGGATTTCAACCGTTGCGCCATCGCCATCGTCTGGTGCACAGGCCGAGCCGATTTCTTTTTTGATGCGTTCTGCGGTGCTTTCACCAACCAGCAGGTTATGGGTGCGACGGATATAGGCGATGATCGCCTCATCCATCTTGTCGCCACCAACACGTACCGAACGGGCATAAACGATACCGCCAAGCGACAGAACCGCGACCTCGGTGGTGCCACCACCGATATCGACAACCATCGATCCGGTCGGCTCGGTCACCGGAAGACCGGCACCAATGGCGGCGGCCATCGGTTCGTCGATCAGCCAGACCTTGCGTGCGCCGGCACTTTCAGCACTTTCCTGAATGGCACGACGTTCAACAGCGGTTGAACCGGATGGAACGCAAATAATGACTTCCGGGCTGGCAAAGTTGCGACGGCCATGCACTTTACGGATAAAGTGTTTGATCATCTCTTCGGCGATGTGGAATTCGGCAATCACGCCATCGCGTAGCGGGCGAATGGCCTGAATGTAACCGGGCGTACGCCCGAGCATCTGCTTAGCTTCTTCCCCAACAGCAAGTACCTGTTTCTTGCCCTTTTCGTCGGTGATGGCTACCACGGATGGTTCGTTAAGGACGATGCCACGCCCTTTGACGTAAACCAGTGTGTTGGCGGTGCCCAAATCCACCGCCATGTCGGAGGATAAAACCCCAAGAAGCTTGGAAAACATTCCTGCCCTATGCCCCGGTTAATAGTAAAATCTTGAATACGAATGTACCGGCTTTGATAGCGTAACGCGCCAGTTGATGCACGAATAATCTGCTCAGGGAATTGAGGAATAATTAAGACGCGTCAGAAGTCTTGAAATAAGATGCAAAAAGATGATCCGCCATATGGAGTTGGCGTTTTCATTCAAGGTTTATCACCCTTGAGAATTATTCCAGTTTTACGCAAGAAATCCAGAATCAGGGCTGTTGTGTCCTGTCCTGTTTCTACTTTCAGAAATTTACGAGTCGCTTGTTTTTCAGACGTTTCGTCGCTTTGAAGCATTTTAAACATTACTGGTTCGCGGTCCGGACGCAGATCGCGATCCATGCGCCATTGGCACCATGCCGGTGGATTAAGCCGATCCCCCTTCACCGTCACCAGAAGGGCCGGAACGAAATTATCCATTTCCGACATGCATTGGGCACGTAGTCCCACCATCGCAACGAACCGTTGATCAAAACGTTTGGCATGACCGTGCCGATAGATCGCAAATTGGGCGGCCGCCGCCCCATATCCATAACCGAAAATCGCAATCCGGTCCGGATCGATGCCGTCTTGAGCCACCAGATAGTCAAGCGCGCTGAGCGCATCAAATGCCCAATAGGTTACGCCATGTTTCGGATTATCAAGCGTGCCTGCCGTACAATAGCTTTGTGACGGGTGGGCCTGTCCGGGTGATATGCGAAGTACTGCAACTCCGGCATCATGCAGGATTGATATCCAGTCTTCAGGAAAGCGATCATCACAATCAGGAACGACAATCACCGCGGCGTTTTTACCGTTTGCATCCGCAGGCGGGTAATAGAGACCCGGAATATCGAATTGCAGACTGGTATCGACCGCGGGAATGTTTTTGCCAGCATCTATCAGCCGCTGACGCAATCCGCTTCGTGGATAGGGTTGAGCCGGAATATCGACTTTCTCTGCGGTATCAATCGACGCCGCACGGGCAGGTGTCACCAGCGTCGCCAAGTTGACGGCGCAAAGGATAAACAGATACAGGGGCACATATCGGCGATGACGCGGAAGAACAGGGTTTTGGGTCATCATCTGTCCTCCTCGGATTGACGCCACATTATATCACGAAATGACTGTATTTGGACTGTTCAAACAAAAAGGGGTGGCAAATTGCCACCCCTTGATCTTAAGGCCGGATGACAGCAATCAGGATGCCATGGCATCCGGTGCAGTTTTCTGGCTTTTCTCGATCAGTTTGTTAACCGCGGTGACATAGGCCATACAGGACGCAACCACCGTGTCGGTATCTGAGGCGTTGCCAACCACGGTGCGGTCTTCACCATCAAGCTTGACGGTAACGGTCCCTTGTGCATCCGTGCCTTCGGTGACAGCATGAACCTGATAGAGTTTCAGCTTCCAGTCATGCGGATAGATTGCCTTGATGGCGTTGAAGGTTGCATCAATCGGGCCATCGCCGGTGGTTTTGGCGGTGCGTGTTTCGCCGTTTACGTCCAATTCCAGCTCAGCGGTCTGCGGACCTTTGGAGCCGCAGGTGACCGCCAGCGAGACGAACTTGATATGTTCGTTATCGCGCATGCCGTCATCAACCAGTGCGACGATATCGTCGTCATATACTTCTTTCTTTTTGTCGGCCAGCTCCTTGAAGCGGGCAAATGCGTCTTCAATTGCGTTGTCGCCCAGATCGGCAAAGCCCAGTTCCTTGAGCTTTTCCTTGAAGGCATGACGACCGGAATGCTTGCCCATGACCAGGCTTGATTTGTTCAGGCCGATGCTTTCCGGTTTCATGATTTCATAGGTTTCGGAATTTTTCAGGAAGCCGTCCTGATGGATGCCGCTTTCATGGGCAAAGGCGTTGGCCCCGACAATGGCCTTGTTCGGTTGGACGACAAAGCCCGACACGGCCGAAACCAGACGCGAAGCGTTCATGATTTTGGTTGAATCAATTCCGGTTTCATACGGGAAGGCATCGTTGCGCGTTTTCAGCGCCATCACAATTTCTTCGAGTGCCGCATTGCCTGCGCGTTCGCCCAGGCCATTGATCGTGCATTCGATCTGGCGGGCACCGGCATGGACAGCCGCCAGCGAGTTCGCGACCGCCATGCCCAGATCGTTATGGCAGTGAACCGACAGGATTGCCTTGTCGATATTCGGTACACGGTTAAACAGCATGGTCATCAGGTCGGCATATTCGGTTGGCGTGGTATAGCCGACGGTGTCCGGGATGTTGATGGTGGTGGCACCTGCATCAATCGCGGCTTCGACGCAACGGCACAGGAAGTCGTGCTCGGTACGCGACCCGTCTTCGGCTGACCATTCAACATCGTCGGTGAATTTGCGCGCCAGCGTCACACTTTCAATTACCTTCTCCAGAACGCGTTCCGGTTCCATCTGCAATTTGAATTTCATATGCAGGGGGCTTGTGGAAATGAAGGTGTGGATGCGTTTGTTTTCTGCCGGTTCCAGTGCTTCGGCGGCACGTTCGATGTCACCTTTGGCAGCACGTGCCAGGGAACAGATTGTCGGGCCTTTGATTTGTTTGGCGATTTCATTGACGGACCGGAAATCGCCATTCGATGCGATGGCAAAGCCTGCCTCGATGATGTCGACTTTCATTTCTGCCAATGCGTGTGCCACACGCAGTTTTTCGTCCAGCGTCATCGACGCACCCGGGGACTGTTCGCCGTCGCGCAGGGTGGTGTCGAAAATGATGACGCGGTTGTCGTTAGCACTAGCCATTACAGTAATTCCTGATCAAGCGGGTCTTTGCCCGAAATTTGAAACTTCAATTTGGAAAGAGTGCGGGCCTTGTGGCGCGACTTGTTCCCCTGAGCTGCGGTAAATGGATCGACTTTTTGGGTGATCCGAACCGTCTTCGTACGCTCAGGGGCGGGTAAGTCGTAGCGACCCGAGCGCTGCGAGACCAAGGAGACCGAGAATTAGGTTTAGAGCAGACAGCACAAAACCGCCCGGAGCATCAGCTTCGAAGCGATCGGCAATTGCAGGAATGTTGCAAATGTCTGCGGTCATCGGTCTTCATCAAATGGTATCGAAGTGCCAGGCTGTGCTGGCGACGCCCCCAATTTCGTAGGACCGCCCGTTTAGGTCAAGTAATTTTTGTATCTTTGATGTGCTTTTTAAGGGTGGAAATTAGCGCGATGGGATTTCCACACACCCGTCCTGGGCCTTGCCTCATGGGATAAAGGGACGTTGATCAGTTCCGCAAATTGCAGGTCTCCCATGCCAAAGATTGCGCTTGAAGTGTTCTAATTCTTGGTTATCTGTTGTGTGATTGATGCGAAATGCCCCAGACAATTTCCGATAACGTTTCGTATCAAGTGCCGCCACCAACTTACGGATATACACGATGGTAAGCCTGTCTTTGATCGGGGCCTTTATCCCGACGGCCTTTTTTGTCTCGATTACGCCAGGGATGTGCATGACCCTGGCGCTGACCATGGGGATGACGATCGGCGTGCGCCGTACCGTCTGGATGATGATGGGCGAACTTGTGGGCGTTGGCATTGTCGTGGTGGCCTCGGCCCTTGGTGTTGCGACAATAATGCTGGAATATCCGGCCGTCTTTTCGGTATTCAAGTATGTCGGCGGTGCCTATCTGGCATGGCTTGGTATTCAGATGTGGCGTTCGCGTGGCCGCATGGCATTTAGCGCTGAAGTCGATGCCTCGCGCCCGGCGACCCCTTTCGCGCTTGCTTCTCAGGGGTTTGTGACGGCAATTGCCAATCCGAAGGGCTGGGCGTTTATGGTGGCTTTATTGCCGCCCTTTATCAGCCTTGAACATGCTATAGCGCCGCAGCTTTCAGTGCTGGTGGCAATCATTCTGGTGACAGAACTGATCTGTATGACGCTTTATGCAACTGGCGGACGGTCATTGCGCCACTTCCTCGAAAAAAGCGGCAATGTTCGTGTCCTTAACCGGATCGCCGGGACGCTGATGATCGGCGTCGGGATCTGGCTGGCTTCGAGTTAAGGGGCTATTTGTTTGTAAAACCTCTTTAAAGTCGGATTGTCCTGCCCTATATCGTTGTATAGAATTATTTGCAGGAAGAGCCATCATGCGCGAGTTGCGCTGTATCATTTTCGAGGAAAGCGAACTCATCAAGGCGCTGGTCGGATATCGTCGCCGCACCGGAAAACCTTTGCCGCCCGGTCAGATCGGAAAGCTTGAAATTGAAAAATCGCCTGAAATTGCAGCGCGGCTCAATATCATTGCCGATCATGGTGATCCGATTATCGTCCCGGCAGCGGGGGCCGAACTGGCGGCAGCACTGATTGCCTATTGTATTGATGTCCGCGTGCCCGTGCCGGCATCCTCGAAAAAGTCGATTACAATGATTGATGGCCATGTGGCGCTTAAAATCATGAAGCAATAGGGGCGGGAATACCCAAAACAAAAGCGCAGCAGATGCTGCGCTTTTGCATTTTATGATGCCCACAAGCGAGGACAGCAATGGCTGTTACCACTGCATCATCTTGCCTTTGAGTGCCCCCATGCGTTCGTCTTCATTCTTGAAGCTTTGGCCTGCGGCAATCCCGTCCTGCACCTTGGTCATCATCAGCCATTCCTTGACCTTCATGAAGCGCGGCGCAAGGAACTGGTAGGTGTCGCGTACCAGACGTACAGCCGGTGCCCCACGTTCCAGTTCCATGGTTTCCCAGCGTTCAAAAAGCGGCTCCCACGCGCGCAGGCGGCGATAAAGATCGTCGCGCTTGGTGCGGATATATTGCCGTTGCGTTGTGAAGTTACGCAGGACCGACATGATTTCGCCGGTATTGGCGTCAATCTCGTCAAAGCTGCTTTCGAACTTTTTCATCGCGTCGTCAATCAGGCGGATAACCTGTGTAACCGTTTCCAGAACGCCTTTTTCGTGGGCGTAGATGCGACGCAGTTCCTGCAGTTTTCGGTCGATCTTTTTGACGTTGCGATATTTGTCGCGCAGCGTCTCGACATAGGAAAGTTCCTCGGCCACCTGATGAACCAGATTGACGACTTCCTCGCGATTTTCACGGCCGATATTGAGCTTGTCGGCGACTTCATCAAAAGCCTGGTTGATCTTTTTCTTGGTGGCTGGGTCTTCGGCGATCTGCATCAGTTGTTCGGGATCTGTGATAAGTTCCTCGTTCCCGGACATCCATGTAACAAGCTGCATGGTCAGGCGGTTATACGCGATCGCACGGTGGTCTTCGTCCACCTCCCATGATGCTTCACCTGTCAGGACTTCCAGCGGTAAATCATCGCCGGGGCGCAGAACATTGACGAAATCCAGTGATTTGTCGACAAGGCCGATCAACTCGCCGTCATTTGAGTCTGGATCAATCCCGAATTCCTTGCACACCGCTTTAAGGGGCAGGGATACAACCGATCCTTCGGCCATCTTCAGGACAAAAAGAGCCTCGTCCGAAAGGTCGGACTTTTGGAAATGGCATTCCTCGAACGATTTAAAGACCTTGTGTTCAAGATCCAGTTTCCGTTCGCGCGTCGGTTTGTTCATTTATTTGCTCCGCCCGGATTGGCGCTGCGCGTGTGATTTTTCGTCTGAGTTCCACGATAAGGCACAGACATTCAGTTTATCGCAGCAGGTCCGGGACTGGTAGTGTCCATCTTCTCATACCGGCAAGGTCGTTCGGGAATGGTGCTTCGTTTCCGGTTTCAACCTGACAGATATGTCACTGTATCATAATGCAGGTATTTCTGCCTTCCTGTTTGGCTTGATAAAGGGCGCCATCGGCACGGTCAACAAACTCCAGTATATTCTCGCCAAGCTTATAAGACGTCAAGCCGATTGAAACGGTTAACTTACCGAAATCCTTACCGGTTTTCTTGTTGATAATTCTTTGACCTGAAACATTGTCACGCAACTTGTTGGCAAGTTTGGCGGCATTCTCGGCCGTTGTGTCCGGCAAAATGACAGAAAATTCTTCGCCACCATACCGGGCAACGGTATCGGCCCCCTTTGTCGAATTGACCAGAACGCGTGCCACAGCCTTTAAAACGCCGTCTCCTGCCCGATGTCCGTGACTGTCATTGAAATTTTTGAAGTGATCGATATCGATCATCAAAAGGCTAAGCGGTGCACCGGTTTCCATCGTCGTGGTCACCGCATCGCGAAGCGAGGCATCAAAATTCTTTCTGTTGGCAATGCCGGTCAATGTATCGGTCAGGGCATCCCGTCGTACCAGTTCCAGTTCACTTCTAACCCGGCGAACCTCATTATGATATTCGTCAAGACATCCGTTGAATTCACTATAGCGACCATGTGCATCCCGCGTGGCACTTGAAAGTCCGCGCGTTACGTCGCGGGCAACTTCAAGCGTGACATCATCCGCGTTTAGCTGGTCGGAAGCATTATCCAGATGCTCGCAGAAACCTTCTGTTTCGCGAATAACGTTATGTACGGCTTCCTCGACGCGTTCAACAGCGGCCTGCAATCCTTCAACCCCCAGATTCAGGCGCTGCTGCATGGCATGTGCGCCAAGAAACTTGTGGTAAATCCGGAAAACGGTCTCTTCGTCCAATTCCTGGGTGTTGCGGATCAATACCTTGATAAGTTGGCTTAGCTCTGGAATCTCGTCGGTCAGGTAGCTGTAAAATACGTGGTAAACCTGCGGCGTAGGCTGCAGGTTCAGCTCGGCGACCAGCGTCATGACATTGTGCGCAATGTCGCGTGGATTGGCGATCTTTGTCGTAGCAGTCAATTTATGTTTTCCGATCCGGTCTTCGGCTTAACCTTTTTTACTAACTGCTTGTGTCCCACTAGATCCGGTATTTTCCGGCTTGCTCGTTTTTTGTATATATTGTGGCTGTGTGCTGCGTTTCACACATTTATTTCTATCTTCAACCGAATTGCATCTGCTTGTCACGAGAAACCGCGTCCTCAATCATGACAAAATCGAACATGCGCAATGGGATCAAGGCGTGATGCCGAAAACCCCAACGGCTACAGGCATTTGTTTCAGTTGGTTGAATATCTCAATTTCATCTATCCGCTTTTTGCGAGTAGGAAAGTCGCGCCAGATTCTGGCAGATGCAATCAACGAAACGCTGTTTTGAGTGCACGTGATTCGTAATTCAGCCGGGAAATGAAATCGAAAGTCCGGTGACGATTTCCCGCCCCTGCACTTTGGCCCGATCTCTTGAATAGGGATACGCACAGCGCCATATCGAAGCAACCATGAACGCATTGGGGTGCTTTGGTTGAAAATGATCTGTCCGCTATTCTCCCGCATCCTCGCCTGTGCCTGTTTTGTTGCGGGATTTGTGCCGACGGTAAGTCTTGCAGACCCTGACAAGTCCCGGCTTGAGATCGGCATTACAATCCGGTTGGCCGAGGAGTGGAAGGCGTCACTGACCACAACGCAACGCCCCTTCTTTCAGGCGATGATAGAGCAGTCCGAATTTCATCTAAATGACAGAATCCCGTACAATCGTCTGATCGAAATGTTTGACAATAAAGAGCTGGATTGTGTGGTTCTGCGTGTCCCGGCCCCTTTGGAGGGGGTGATCACTGCGAACGAGCATGTCACGTTTGATCTGATCCTTTATATCCGGCGCGGAGATAATCCAGAAGTTCGTGACAGTCTTCTGATCGGGCATCTTGCCAATTTGCCACCGGTATCGGTTCCCTATGGCGGCAGGGTCGAATTCTATGGGATGCGCAGTTTGGAGCAGGGGGAAAAACTGCTGCTTGAAGGGCGCATTGATGGGCTCATTGCCCATGATGGGCGTTACAAGGATGAACAGGGTTTGATAGCCGCTCCGATCCCTCCGATTGTTCATGTCAGACTTGGTCTCCTTTGCCATGATACGGATTATGCCAGGTTTCTGCTTGGCCAGTTTGACCAGCGCGTCCAGACAATCCGTTCTGCCGGTGGCCGTGAAGGGGCGATTTCAGAACCCGTTGAAAGTCATTCTCCGGTACTTTGATCATCTTGTCAGGTGTTGGCCGTTGACGGAGAATCGGCACGGTACTTGCTTTTTTACGTGTGCGGAAATGTTTAAAAACAACCTGTATGTGCATTAAATTGTGAAAATGTTCACAATTAATTTTAGCGCAACGGATGAGGGGCCAGGCGCTTTGTCGGCAGTTGCTGACGGCTTGATCAAGTTGAACGAGCCCGCCCCTTTGAAGGATTTGCTGTGATTAGTGACCGGTACTGATCCTCTGGCTCTGGCATATGCGGTGAATATTGTGGGGTCTATCTGAAACCAAGAGGAATCCTTGCTTTCCGGGGTATTCCCCTGTCGGGGATCAGTCTGCCTTCACGCGGCTTGCTGTTACAGGTGCGAACACAATTAAAAATTCGTTTGAAATCAATGGGCCTCCCGGCGCGATCTGGTTGTGCCAAGAGTTGACCGCTGATCAGCAAGCAATATTCGCGAAATACCGGCTAACCATCAGCGTTGAATAAAGAACTTCAAACATGAATTCGTTGCGTGAAGGCCGAAATTCGCGTAATTGTTGAAACGATGCAGTGTATCTTCGGGCTGCGTGGTTGCCTTCTGGTTGAGGGCTGCCAGGTGGCATTGAAGGTATAATGCAGGGACGTAACTTAAGCATTTTCCGCGCTTGGGAAATGCGATTACCAAAACTAAGGACGACTACGGATATGGCTACCGGAACGGTTAAGTGGTTCAATGCGACCAAGGGTTATGGCTTCATCACCCCGGACGAAGGCGGCAAGGATGCATTCGTGCACATCACCGCTGTTCAGCGCGCTGGTCTGCAGGGACTTGATGAGGGTCAGAAGGTTCAATTCGAGCTGATTGAAGGTCGTAACGGCCGCATGTCGGCAGAAGAACTCTCCATCATGTAATTTGATTTTGGATTGCAGCTTTTGCTGACAACCGTTAACGCGCCGGTCTCCGGCGCGTTATTCGTTTCAGGACCATTTTTGCGATAGGATTGCTATCGCATCTGTTTACCCACATCGCCATCAGGTTACGCCCCATGACCCGGATCATTTTGCCTGCCCCATCTGAAAAGCCTGACGATATTGCCATATCCGGGTGGCGAAAGGCGGTGCGCAAGCAACTTCTGGCGTGGCGCAGTCAAATGGATACGGCGATTTACGCGGAACGATCGGCTGCCATTTGCGCGGGACTTGCCGATATCCTTGCCGTGCGCCCCAACGCCACAATCGGTTTTTATTGGCCGATCCAGAACGAGGTCGACCTGCGTGCTGTGGTTGCCGATCATATTGATCGCGGTGGAAAGGCCGCCTTGCCAATCGTACCGGGCAAGGATCAGCCGATGGTCTTTCATGACTGGACACCGCAAACAGAAATGGCGCCCGGCTTTGCCCGAATTCCTGAACCGGTCGGAACGGCGGTCGTGCCCGTCCATGTCATGATCGCGCCATTAGTCGGGTTTGATGGCCGTGGTTACCGTTTGGGATATGGCGGCGGTTTTTTTGATCGGACACTTGCCGCGATGGCGGTTCGTCCACTTGTCATCGGTGTCGGATTTGAAGCGACGCGCATCGCTGACATCTTTCCGCACGAATATGACATTCCGGTCGATATCATCCTGACCGAGGCGGGCATGCGGCCGATAAGCGAAAAGGCCACTAGCGATATCAACAGGGCGGAAGGATCATCGCCGCCCTGTTTTCTGTCATCCTGATCGGGTTATTCGGCGGCCCGTATTTTGTGCCGGCCGGTCCGTACCGGAACAATATCTTTGCGCGTTGCCAGAAAGTCCGGGCGTGGCTTCGTACCGCCAAATGGCGCAACCAGCCGGTTTGACATCGCATTATAAACGAAAAACAGGTTCGATCGCGGGTAGGGGGTAATGTTGTTGCCCGACCCGTGCAGTGTATTGCAATCAAAGATCAGAACCGACCCGGCCGGGCCGACCGGCGCGACAATCCCGTTCTCGTCGACCATCTGCGACAGGTTATCCTGATCAGGGGTGCCGATTTCCTGTATTTTCAACGAGCTTTTATAGTTCTGGTCGGGCGTTTCCCCGACGCAGGAAATGAACTGCTTATGCGATCCCGGGATCAGCATCAGTGGGCCATTATGGGCCGAGTTATCAGTCAATGTGATTGACATCGAAAAGGCACGCATGCGCGGCATGCCGTCTTCGGTGTGCCAGGTTTCAAAATCCGAATGCCAGAAGAATTCCTTGCCCTTGAAAGCCGGTTTGAAATTGACCCGCGATTGATGAATGTAAACATCGTCATCCAGAAAATGTTCGGCAATCGCGACCAGCCGGTCATCGGATATCAGGCGCGCGAACACGTCACTTTTATCATGGACGCGGAAAACGCTGCGCACTTCGTTGCTGCCGGGCTCTGAAACAACCTCGTCATCGGCCGGATCCGAATTTTCAACCTGATCGGCTTCACGGCGCAGCTGCGCGACCTCTTTTTCGCTGAAAACATTTTTCAGAAACAGAAAGCCGTTCTTTTCGTAAAATTTCTCATCCTCGGCCGAGATCATCGGGCAATGGTCCTTGTCGGACCAGATTACCGGATCAACACGATCGATGATTGTCGGACGGGAAGAGTGTCGGGATCGGTACATATCGGTAAGCATCTCATGCTCCTTTGTTGCCAAATGTGCATTTGCTGCCTGTGATTTGTCACAGATCGTATGACCACCAACGTAAAATGCGGTGGCTGGTTCCCCTTTAAAGGCAAAATATCTCGTCATCCTTTCGGGAATTGTCTGCCGATGCCGGAAAATGACTGTTGTGCCAAAGGCGACAATCAGTGTGCCTGCCACGCGAAAAATCAAGAATCTTGGAGAGGGAGGGGGAGAAAGATGGCTGGGGAACCTGGACTCGAACCAGGACTAGCGGAGTCAGAGTCCGCGGGTCTACCATTAACCTATTCCCCAAGCGAGCATTCCTGCGCCTTTAAGTGCATCATGCGGTACGATATTGACCGTCCTGCAACGTGCTGGCCGCTGGTGCGATGTGGAGTAATCGAGTGGAGTGGGGTTGTCAATATTAATTGAGGGAGGGGAAAAGGGGAGGGTTTTTGGCCTTTCGCTAAATGTGAAGTCCCGGTCACCTGAAACATTAATTGATATCATTTATTAAGTTTGGTTTCAGGAGGTGATTGGATGTCAGGTCGGGGTGCGGGTGTTGTTGCGCTTAAGCGCTGAAGAGCGCAGCTTCCTCAAGGGGCAGATTCGACGGTACAAAGCGGCGGGTTTGCTGAAGTGCTCCCCGATTTTGGACCATCCGGCTAGGTGGTTCTCCAGGGTTATGGCTCATGTGGGCAATTGCCGGCATGAGCCGGACGGCATTGCGATCAGCGGTTTGTTGCACGCGTACACGGCTGGTCCATACAGAGGACAAGGAGATTGGGGTGTCTCCGTTGCTTTCAAAGGCACCCGCCAACGCGCTCGTGCATAGCATTGCAGGTGGCAACACCATGGTTTTCAATAATGCGGCTCGAGCGCTTCTGCGTGAAGCAGGTGATGCAGTCTCTGTGTTCACGCATGACTGGTGGGCTTACATGGTGGTTGCGGGGGGGCGGGGGTAGGTATTTTATTGCAGCGATCCCTCGCCGCGCTATCGCCAGCATGACGATAGCGTCGTCGATATGAATGCAGCTTGGGGTGCGCGTTTCAAGCGCATTCATATGTTGTTGCATAATCGTTTCCGAAATTGGAACGATTGCAATATCAACATGCTTCGTACCTTGCAGAATAAACTCACCCCAGAAAATCGGGAAATTCTGGAGCGCTTTGATAAAGCACGCAACAGCGGCTTGATCCTGCGTCTGTTTCATGTCAAACGCAATAGCGTTTACCGGCAAACTGTCTTTGATAATCTTGGGCTGATCGCCGCAGCTATTCTTGGGAAGATTTGACTTATGACGATACTGGTTACAGGTGGTGCTGGATTTATTGGTAGTAATTTTGTACTGGACTGGCTGTCTCAATCCAATGAAGTGGTCGTAAACCTCGACAGGCTTACCTATGCAGGTAATCTGGAAAACCTCGCTAGCCTGAGAGGGGATGTACGGCACATTTTTGTGCATGGCGATATGGGGGACCGGGCATCAGTGGAGCGTCTGTTGGTCGAACATAAGCCCCGAGCAGTACTTAACTTCGCTGCCGAAAGTCATGTGGACCGTTCCATTCACGGACCAGAAGACTTTATCCAGACTAACATCGTCGGCACATTCCGCTTGCTCGAAGCCGTGCGTGCCTATTGGAGCGACCTGCCGGAAGCCGACAAAGCCGTCTTTCGCTTCTTGCACGTGAGTACCGACGAGGTTTATGGCACCCTGTCCCAAGACGATCCAGCCTTTGCTGAGACGAACCGTTATGAACCCAACAGTCCATATTCTGCGAGTAAAGCTGCCAGCGATCACTTAGTACGAGCTTGGCACCACACCTACGGTCTTCCTGTTCTCACCACCAACTGCAGTAACAACTACGGGCCTTTCCATTTTCCAGAAAAGCTCATCCCTCTTATGATCGTTAATGCCTTGGCTGGGAAGCCTCTGCCAGTTTATGGCGATGGTCAGCAGATCCGCGATTGGCTTTACGTGAAAGACCATTGCAGCGCCATCCGTCGGGTGCTCGAAGCCGGACGGTTAGGAGAGACCTATAACGTTGGTGGCTGGAATGAGAAGCCCAACCTCGATATTGTAAGGACAATCTGTACGCTGCTTGACGAGTTGCGCCCCAAGGCCGATGGCACGAGCTACGCATCACAAATTACCTATGTGGCCGACCGTCTGGGACATGACCGCCGCTACGCCATTGATGCATGCAAGATTGAACGCGAACTGGGCTGGACGCCGGTCGAAACCTTCGAAACCGGTATTCGAAAGACTGTGCAGTGGTATCTTGATAACGCCCAGTGGGCGGAAAACGTTCAAAGTGGCAGCTATTGCGATTGGGTTAGCCAACAATACGGGGCCATGGCGTGAACATTCTGTTAACCGGAAAAAACGGGCAGGCAGGTTTTGAATTACAGCGATTACTCAGCCCATTGGGGCAAGTAATCGCTGTGGGCCATGCGGAATGTGATCTTGCTGACGAGGCGGCCATCCGAGCACTTGTGCGCCGTGTTAAACCGGATGTGATTGTGAACCCTGCGGCTTACACCGCCGTGGATCGCGCAGAAACCGAGCAAGCGCTAGCCTATGCAGTCAATGCGAGAGCGCCGGGCATTTTGGGTGAAGAGGCAGCTGCTTTAGGAGCGCTCGTTGTACATTACTCGACAGACTATGTTTTCGATGGTGCGAAAGATGGCTTCTACCGAGAGTCCGATATTCCAAACCCGCAAAGTGTGTATGGTGCCAGTAAGCTGGCAGGCGAGCAGGCGTTGCAAGCTTCCGGTGCGCGTCATTTGATTTTCCGGACAAGCTGGGTCGTTGGCGCGCATGGCAACAATTTCGCAAAAACCATGTTGCGTCTGGCTGCGGAGCGGACCTCTCTAAATGTCGTTGCCGATCAGTTTGGTGCGCCGACCTCTGCCTCGGTGCTGGCAGATGTTACCGCCCAGGTGATTCGGAAGGCGACCGGACAATGGCAAGGTGACTTTCCTTATGGAATATATCACCTCGTTTCGGGTGGAGCTACTAACTGGCACGAATATGCCTGCCATGTCATTGAGCGAGCGCGAATTGCCGGTCGACCAGTTACCGTTGAGCCCAGCGCTATTTATCCTATCGAGACCAGGGAGTACTCCACGCCAGCTAAGCGGCCTGCCAACTCTCGTCTTGATACCCTGAAAATTCGGCAAACGTTTGGTGTTGATCTCCCTCACTGGCTAGAGGGTGTCGACCATATTCTGAAACAGGTACTGTGAGCAATTCCATGATCCACCAACGCAAAGGCATCATCTTGGCCGGGGGCTCCGGTACCCGCCTTCATCCCGCGACGCTCGCGATCAGCAAACAATTGCTGCCGGTGTTTGACAAACCGATGATCTACTATCCGCTCTCCACTCTGATGTTAGCGGGTATTCGTGACATTCTCATTATCAGCACGCCACAGGACACGCCGCGCTTTCAGCAGCTATTGGGCGATGGTAGCCAATGGGGCTTAAATCTAGAATATGCCATACAGCCCTCTCCAGATGGCCTGGCGCAGGCTTTCGTGATCGGAGAAAGTTTCATTGGCGATAGCCACACGTCTCTCGTACTGGGCGACAATATTTTCTATGGCCATGACTTCCATCATCTCTTGACCAATGCGATGGCTCGGACAGAAGGGGCCAGCGTGTTTGCCTATCACGTGCATGATCCCGAACGCTATGGCGTGGCCGAGTTCGACGCACATGGCAAGGTGCTATCGCTAGAAGAAAAACCCAAACAACCCAAATCCAGCTATGCTGTTACTGGTCTGTATTTCTATGATAATCGGGTCGTTGATCTGGCCAAGGCACTCAAACCCTCGGCCCGCGGCGAGCTGGAAATAACCGACCTCAACCGGCTTTATCTCGAACAGGGCCAACTCAGTGTCGAAATCATGGGGCGTGGCTATGCTTGGTTGGATACCGGCACGCACGAATCCCTGCTAGATGCCAGCCAGTTCATTGCTACGCTGGAAAATCGCCAGGGCCTTAAAGTTGCGTGCCCAGAGGAAGTTGCCTTTCGTAAGCGCTGGATCGACGACGTGCAGCTCGAAGCCTTGGCGCAACCGCTGACCAAAAATGGATATGGGCAGTATTTGCTGCGAATTCTCAAGGAAAACGTGTTCTGATGAAAGTTACTCCACTTGTCATTCCTGAGGTCGTTCTTCTCGATCCCAAGGTGTTCGGAGACGAACGCGGTTTCTTCTTTGAAAGCTTCAATCAGGCTAAGTTTGAAGAGGTGCTCGGTAGACAAGTCACATTTGTGCAGGACAATCACTCCCGTTCCGTGAAAAACGTGTTGCGCGGCTTGCACTATCAGATCCAGCAGCCCCAGGGGAAATTGGTGCGCGTGGTGCAGGGTGAGGTCTTTGATGTGGCAGTCGACTTGCGCAAAAGCTCAAAAACCTTCGGTCATTGGGTGGGCGAAATTCTCTCGGCTGATAATAAGCGCCAGCTTTGGGTGCCAGAAGGTTTTGGGCATGGCTTTGTGGTGCTGAGCGATACCGCAGAGTTCCTGTACAAAACCACTGACTACTACGCACCAATCTTTGAGCGTTGCATTGCCTGGAACGACCCTGCCATCGGTATTACGTGGCCTACAAGCTTGCAGCCTAAACTGTCGGCCAAAGACCTCGCTGGCGTGCCCTTGGCGCAAGCAGATGTGTTTGCCTGATGGAACACTTTTCTGCTAGCTCGGAGGAAGTATTCCATCAGGAGTAGATCAGTGCCTTCGCTAAATGACAGGCTCTATGCTGATTTAACATTTAACATTTAACTTGGGTCCCAAGTTTCTTCTGGTCATTGGGAGTAGGTCATAACCAAAAACACCGGACTTTTCAGGGGAGCAGGTCATCGACAACATGTGATATTGAATAGGGATTGGAAATATAAAATTTTTCATTCGAATGAATATCCAAATAATTTTATATCTCTGCTGTGTCTTTTTTCTATCAAGTCAACATCTTTTTGCTTATAGTACGTCCTAAAATTTTTGTGAACGCTTTTGTTTTCTCTGTGATTGTAAAGTTCGTTTTTTATATCGACTTTTATGTTTAAAGATTCCACCATTTCTCTGATTCCTTCTATTAAGTTTTCAGATTTTATTATGTTGTCTACTGCTATTGACCCTTGGTCATCAACTACCCAGTCGCTAACTTGTTTTTGTATATATCCCTGTTTTGACCTTGGTAAGCTTTCGTCATCTAGCCAGCTAAGGTAATCTTCAAATGAAAATTTCTGGAAAATTTCCGACTCGATTACATGCCCACTTTTTATGCCTCCAATATCTTCCTTTAGGTAGTGAAACCAAGAAACATGCCATTCCCAAGGATTTCTAACAACGGAAAATATATATGAATTAGTGAAATCTATTCCATGTTCTTTGAATTTTTTTTTGTATTCTTGGAATGTTAGGTGTCCTGATGCCCATTCCTTCATGGTATGGCAATCTTTTATATAAGGAGAGAAGATTTTTTCCACAAATTTCCCGCCGCATTTTGGCGTATGTATGAAATAAACTGTTTTGTTTTTCTTTAGATCTAGTATGGATCTGTTTTTTTTAGGTATTTCCATTTTTCATTTCCTTCGGTAAAGTGATCTATGTTCAAATTCAAGGGTGATTTTGACAGAAGCATATAGATATTCACATTGACATGCTCCGCATAGAGGCCTCGTTTGCAAGTTAGCGCTGTTCATGTTTGATGTGATCGTCGAAAACGTCCTCGATTTTGTTTAGAGTTTTCTGTGAGGTGCTCCGGGCCCCCCAACGTTGGGACGGTACAACATTACTTCTATCGCTGGCTTGACATCGGGCTGTAGCCGGGCGCTGGTCACCGTCCATGATGCCCTCGCCAACATCATCGACACGATCACATCCAGCAAATGCTCCAATTACCTTGCAAAATCCGGGTATGGATCAAATTAAGCCTGATTGAGAATAATCAATGTTCATTGGTGTTAAAAGTGGCTTCCTAATAGTTCTGAATTAATAAAACCAGAGCTAATTTGTTTTTGTTGATGATGAGATAAGTGCCTCGTAAACCGCTAAGTTTTTTCGGCAGATAATAGACGATGCAAAATCAGTTAGTACTTTTGCTCTACCTTTTCTGCCCATCTGTTCGCGCATTTCTGGGTTTCGGATAAGTTCATGCAATGCTCGCGCTAATGCCGCGGGATCACGTGGTGGAACCAAAAGTCCATTTTCTTGATCTCTAACTGCTTCACGACATCCGGGCACGTCTGTCGTTACACATGGTAAGCTGGCTGCCATAGCTTCTAAAAGTACTTTTGGAAGACCTTCTCGATATGAGGGTAGACAGACAATGTCAGCTTCTCTCAGTACCTGCGGCATGTCCTGACGGAAACCCCAGAGTTCAACGATTCCTTCTTCTTTCCAACGGTTTAAGACCACAGGATCAATGCTGGCTCGATTCCCGGGATCTGGGCGCCCAATAATCGCAAAGCGGGCTTTTACGTTGCATTCGCGTAGCATTCGCGCAGCTTGAACAAACTCGCCAATACCCTTGTCCCACAGCAGCCGGGATGGCATTGCGATCAAAGGTAGGTCATTGTTGCTGGATTTCGAGTGGAAAAGAGTCTCATTCACACCTGCTCCTCGAATTAGTACTGCATCCTCTGCTCGTAACCAGCCTTCCTGCACGAACGCCGACATGTCGTCGCTATTTTCAAAGACGACCCGGCTACCTTGCGGATTTAGCAAGAGTTTCAGGCTAAGACGAATTATAGGGCGCAGTACACGCATGAGAGCTGACGAAGAGGTAAATACGTATCCACCACCTACAACTGCGTTTACGATGTGGCGGACATTTGCCAGTTTGGCAGCCAAACCACCGACCAAAATGGGTTTTAACGCAACCTGGTGCAGGATATCCGGGCGTTCTCTTTGAAGAATTTGTGTCAATCGCCACAGAGTTACCATTGTCGCAAATGGGTTAAGGCTTTTTCTATCAATCGAAAGTGGAATGACTCTAATCCCCGCGGCTTCGATAGTTGAATAAAACTGTCCACTTGCTTGTGTAATGACCGCTACATCATAGCCAGCCTTCCGAGCAGAAATTGCCCGATCAATGAAGTGAGAGCAAAAGAACCAGTCGGCTGTTACAAAAAATATTAATTTGTATGGGTTTGATTTCATGTGTAGTGCCTGTATTTCCAAAAGATTTTTTTCTTTGATCAAAGGTTTCATAATTCTCGTGGCAAACACTTTTTGCTGCCATCTGACGACTTACCGCTATCGGCGCGTGGATCGGAGGAATGATTTTATCGATGTGACAGCCGCTCCCGCCAGCCAGCGGATATCTCGGGTTACTAAAAATTGTTTGAGTTGTGCGCCAGCTACATTCGCATAAGCCTCTCTGGAACGGCGCGCCAAGCCATTTGGGGCGACATTATACGACACCAAAGGGGCTGCCAAGTTGGCAAAGTGCCATTTCGTATGGGTTGCTATCCGGAGCCAGAGATCATAATCTTCAGCATATTTACCGCCAAGATAGCCACCGATTGACAGTATCGATGATCGGCGCAACATGACTGCCGGATGACATATTGGGTTGCTAAATTTCAGTGCCTTGCGAATTTTGTCGTTTGTTTGCGGTAAATTGATTTGGCCATGGATAGCCCCATCTTGGTCAATTAGTTGGTAGGATGAACCTAACACAACAACATCTGGGTGCTTTTCCATAAATTCAAGTTGCTGAGCCAGACGGTCGGGATGAGAAACATCATCAGCATCCATGCGAGCAACGAAGGGAGCCTTGGCTAGGTGAAGGCCCAAGCTGAGACTGAAATTAAGAAAACTAATGGGAGTGCCGATAATCTGAACTCGGTGATTATTTGCATAGACCTGCGTCAGTTGACGGACGAGTTTTTCCACATTTGCGCCGTTCACTACTATGAGTAATTCAAAATCTCTTACCGTCTGGTTTAGGCAAGAATTAATCGCCCGATGTAAAAGACTATCGTCACGATTGGTGCAAAGCAGCCATGTAACACGAGGGTAAGTGAATTTTCCCAAATCTGTCCTCAGGTATCTTGGATTACACCTTGTCTTGCATCAGCACAGGGTTTTCATTTTTTTAGCGAGAAAATGTTTTCTTTAAGTGTGTTCGAATAAATCGTGGAATGTGTGGATAAATCCGATAGAGAATTTTCTTTAACAATAATTTTGGCTGAAATATCAACCGCCATCCCGTATGGCTCCATTTCAAAAGGGGTAAGAAATAAGTTGCATCTTCTGGAGGCTGAATACCATAGTGAGAAAATTGGTTTATTCTGCGGATTCGAAAACGCCGGAAAAGATTACCCCAGCCTTGTTTTACAAGAGGGTTCTCGCGTTGGTTAGCGCTAAATCTGCTGAACATCAATAAAGCTTCGTGTAATTCAACTTTCGCGTCATCACGGCAAAGCTCAGTGACTTGGTGTATGGCATTCGTTGGTGTTGTAATAAGTGGCTGTGGTGTGAAAGCAAATTTGCCATTCAGCATGAGCATGCGGAAATAGTAATCTATATCCACCAGCCACTTCATCCTGACATCGTATTCCAAATTGGCTTGGCGTCGGCAAATTGTAGCACTGGGGGCCCCGATGCAGTTACCAACAAAAAGGCTGGCTGGATCATTTGCCAGGTCTTCAAGCTGTTTAGCTGACGTGCGGTGCAGCCTTTCGAGACCGCTATCGACATGATGCACCAATGTCGCGCAAAAGCCAAAGTCGGCTTCCATATTGTCGTCCAAAAGACTTACAAATTGTGAAAGGGCATTTGACCCAACAAAATGATCGTCGTGATGCAATATCTTAATGTAATCGCCTTGCGCCATCTTGATAGCTGCATTCCAGTTTTGCGGTGACCCCAAGGCTGATGAATTGTGGACATAGCGGAGCTTGTCGCCAAACGAGAATTCGGACAGAAGCTGGAATACGCTGTCATCGGGGGAATCATCGGAAATGATAACTTCATAGTCAGGAAAGTCTTGTTCCTGCACGGAGCACAAAGCCACTCGCAAGAATTCGACTTGCTTATATGTCGGAATGCAAATGGAAACTTTCAAAGCAAACTCTCCAGAACCCGGATAAGTTTTCGAACAATGCGTTGTGAGATAGATCGGCGCCTAACCGGCTCTATGCTAACTTTCTGCGAGGAAGGCATTCTTTCTTGCGAAAAGTACTCCCGCGCCCACCATAGAGGAGGAATAAGCGCATTCTTCCTGTCCTCGACGATAGATTGGCATCTGGCCCAGGCATCACGATTTCGACGTTCTTTATCTTCGTCATTCGTTGTATTCATTAATGACAGATTCGTGTTGCGAGCTCCCGTGCTGACATGGTAAGTTGCCGTAAACTCGTCTATCACAACCGGTTTATGATAGAAAGCCAACCTCAGCAAAAAATCCCAATCTTCCGAACGATCTAGTTCCTCATGAAATGGGCGTCTTCGCATTGCTTCACAGAGTTCCGAACGATCGAGCAAAAAGCAGTGGATTGGCAGAAAATTCTCTTCCCAAAGTGCCTTAAGGGAAAATGAGTGACGCCGAAACGGACGGCTTTCATTAACGATGTTTAACGCCTCGTCCTCTTTGCGCAAAATAACTTGTGCGTAAGCCCATGCAAGGCTTGAGGACTGCATTGCGTGCACTAACAACGCAAAATGATTTGGCGAAAGCGTATCGTCATCGTCAAGGAAACCCAAATAGCGGCCTCGCGATGCTTCCCACCCTATATTAAGGTTTTCGGCACGTCGATCGCCTGTCGCATTGTTGTGTATGACCCGTATAGTGAGATCAGTGAATTCGCCTGGTAACTTTTGGAGTTCAATCCATTCTGTGTTTTGAGTGCCTTGGTATACAACTATCACTTCAAGCGGGCGCCAAGTATTGGCTGCTACACTAGCAATAGCGCGTCGGATCTCTTTCGAGCGTCCGCCAACTGTACGCATTACGACACTGACCAACTCTGGAGAACACATTTTCTGTGTTTCCATTATTGTTTCCTCATGGCCGTTGACAACTGCCATAGCAGCGCTTTGCTGTGTCGTTTCATGCATGCAAAGACACCCGTTTGTGGCAGGTTTCTCGCAGCGGCAATATCCGCTGATGACAAATAATGATCAGTAGCCGGATTGTTCGCGAGGTCATGCAAGTTCGAATGAGTCCTGCGGGCGGTTTCCATAAATTTGGTTCGAAAGAGAGAATGAAGAGCGACCTTATCCCAATATTGGCTTTGCTGATTGGCGTCCTCCAGACGTTTGAACCAGTTTGCGAGTTGGGGAAGATAATCAGCCATAGCAAGAGGGCGTTCTAAAATTACGCTTTCATGTAAAGCCGTCTCTTCTTCTGTGGGGGCCACGCCGCACTCTGAGAACATTTTATGGCGCACCCGCAAGGAGGCGGCATACTGTTTATCTGATGAGTCAGAGCTAATTTGCTGTGCATGGAGACGATAATCCAGAATGACATTAGGCAGGTTTGCCGCCTTCACCTGGAGTAGAAGGCGGCTCCAGAGATGGTAGTCCTCTGCATGTCGGAAGTCGTCATCATAACGGAGCAAGCCTTGGTCCACCAATTCACGCCGGAACATCAAGGCGGGATGTGCGAGGGGGCAATAGAACAGCATGGCGGGCCGTATCGCCGCGTGGTCGGTTGGAAAATGGAACACACTGGGTGCTACAGTGCCGAAAAAGCGGATTGCGCCACCAACGATGCCAACATCCGAATTGGCCTGCAAAAAAGCAACTTGTTGGCTAAAGCGGGTGCGGGCGCAAATATCGTCAGAGTCCATACGGGCGATTAATGGCGCGCGACACTCAGAATAAGCGCGATGCAGTGTGCGGATCAGGCCCATATTGCTTTTATTGCGCAAGAGGCGTACCCGCGAATCGGTTGTAAAAGTCTGCAATATTGCCGCAGTATCATCAGTGGATCCGTCGTCAATGAGCAACAGTTCGAAATCAGTAAAATCCTGCTCCAAGACGCTTGTAACGGCATCGGCTAGATAGCGACCGGCATTGTATGTCGGAATAACGACGCTTAACGCTGGAAGGGTTTCGTTTTCGTTTGGCATCACAATCGGATCCATCTTTGCGGTAACAGATCGCGTGCATCGGGTGTTCCGGCGGCAAACCAGCGGTCCGGCGCAACGGTGATTGAGCTGGTACGTCCATCCAGCCACGCTCCCCACCAGCTAAACGAGCTGTTGGCGATCACATGATGACGACAGGCGGTCATCAGGCGAAGGTCTTCATAGTTGGTGGCTGCATTGTTATCTCTTACCAAGTGCATAGCATATGGCAACTTGAGATTTTGGGCGACCCAATCGGGATCATCTGAAAAAACATACACAACGGGGTCGGTTTCGGTAGTATCCCGGATATGTTTTACCGCGCGTTCATAATAGTCAAGGTCACATGTTCCATGCACGGCAGCTGCTGAAGCGTTGGTAACATAATCGCCTCGACGGACATGCAAAGACACGGAGTGCGTATTAGTGATCTGCTCTAGCCAGCGTTGATTGGCTGCGCTAGGCGTACGGACTACAGTAAAATCGGCACGAATAGTATCTGCAAAGTCGCTGAAGTATTTTTCGGTCTGCCAATAACCATCTAGATAAGTGTCATCCGGCAGGTCTAACACCTGTTCGTCGAAGGTAAAGCTACGCTCTGTGTAGACTGTAAGCCTTGTAGGCATGACCTTGCGCAGTAATTTCTGTATGCGACCTTCAGCAGGCGGATTGGGTAACTGCTGTGGTGACGCGTCTGCCAATTCGATATCAAAACAAGTCAGTCCAAAAGCGTGCGTGTGGTAGTCAGAGAAAGCGCGGCGATCAATCTGAAACGGAACCCCTAAACGCAGTGCTAGAGCTCGACCCGCGGCAAATTGGAACATCTGGTTGCCAATGCCGCCGATTAAACGCGATACGATCATATCTTTCAGTCTTTCCGCCGCCAGCTTTCCCATATGAATGGAAAATAATAAATCAGATTATGAGTTTTGCGTAGCTGATTTTGAATAGAAATCATGCGTGATTGAGCATCAGGGACAAAATCATGAAATTGAACTTGTATATTTCGCACGCGGCTGATCATTTGACTTTCGATCATATGCTCTATAAGTTCATATTCACCGCCTTCAATATTTATTTTCATTAATGCAATGTCATCCCATTCGTATTTATTTATTATATCATAGAAGCACCTGACTGAGACATCTATACTTTGTTCTCCTGAAACTATTGTAGAAGATGCATCGCCATCAATGCAGATTGACAGTTTTTTGTTAGAAGCTCCTAATGCCATTTCATGAACATGGATGTTCGGGTTGCTTGCGAACCGTTTGCGGATCGTGTCAGCAAAATGGGGGACTGGTTCAAATACATGTATTGTACAGAGGTAGCGGCTAAATATGTCGCTAGCCCATTGTCCTTCAAAGCCACCGACATCCAGGACGATATCCTTTGACCTGATTTCATATTCCAGTCGCAACGTATGGTCGCCGTCGGTGTTGACCCAGCTACGATGGGATACTTGCTTCAGGCTGGGCGGGGCAGGAGGCGGCGGGGGTGGTGGTGGGGGGGGGGCAGGCAACGCATACAGCTCATCCGCCCATTCCATCATACGCCAGGCAGGGATGCGCAATGCACCTGCAATCTTTTGTTTCACTTCGAATAATTTCTGTTGATCTGGCGTAGTATACACACTGGGCTGTGGCATTAAGTTCTGTGGATGCAGAGTTACTGTTCTGGGGGGGAGGGGCTGTTCATCAGAAATACTTCGCAAGATACTAGAGATATTTGCAAAAAATTGCATCTGATTTAAGTAGTTTCGGCGGGCGTCTGTCAGAGCAGGTATTCTTCGTTCATAATCACCTGAGTCTGAAAGCAGGGCCTTGAGTTTATTGGCCACCGCGTTAGCATCTAAGCTGGATATGTTGATCCAGCTCTCGCTCGGGATGTAGTCCGAGATATTTGGACAGCCAAGATAAAGGGGAACACACCATGCCAGTTGAGCATCCGGAAGCTTTTCTGTCAACCAGTCGCGTGAAACGAGGTTTTCAATAACTACCGCATATCGATATCGCGATAACACATCCCAGCTTGACTCAAAACTTCTTAAGCCTCGACCCCATAGATCCAGGCCAGAGCCCAGCCGTGTTTTAAGATCAAGAGCGAATTGCAAGCGCTCTTGGTGGCCCTGTGTGAAGACTTTATCAGAAGTGATCAGGCACACATCCGATTGTTTCGGCATAGGTGACATGTCGATTAGTTCGTCATAACTCTTTTCAACGAACCACGGGTGACCCTGCTGACGCTTGATGAGCCGCGGATGTTCTATATCGTCTCTGCCACTAACGACGTGAGAAAATTGTCCGATAAAGGCAGAGGAATACGAACCTACCGAGCTGGGTTCTCCTGTGATGAAGATGGTTCGATTTGGGGGACAATTCGTAGTTTGTTTGCTTAGAAGAGACTCAAAAACTACCCAAGCATCACAATCTTCGACCTCAGTATCCACGTGAAACCGGATATCTTCCCACACAAAAGAACTGGAGGGGGTTTGGCGCGCCCATGGCCATTCTGGAGCGCAGGTCGTTACTTTAACATTTAGCATATATCAATCAGACAGGCGTTCTAAACGCCAGTGAGGGTCCAGATAGACGTGACCAAAGGTCTGTTCGCGATGGTGCTGCACATTGAACGACGATGGACGGTTTACACGAAATCTGCGTAGGGCTTTCGTCTCAAAAAAGGCTTTTATACCAAATTGGCTCGCGTGAATTTCCAGTGCATAATCGCCTGCTACCAGAAATTCAGCAGGAAGCTGTCCATTAAGTCTATATGTGCCTGGCTGCACGTTTTCCAACTCTGGGGCACGATCCGCCAACAGAGAGCGGCATAGCAATTGACCGAACATAGTATTTATACCAAACCCGATGCGAAAGTTTTGTAGACTTTCCTTTACTTGATAAATTAATTCTACGTCAATCGGTTGATCGCCCTCAAAATAGTAGTTCGGGTTTTTAATGCCACCTTGCGTGACATGCAGCGCTAGTAGATCAAGCTGATCACTCTCCTGAGGCATATCAGCACCATCTACATGCATAGCGTGACGCATGTAATCGCCTATGGCATCGTCGACTTTCGTCTTCTCTTTAGCTTGTCCATTCTCGATAAGAATGGCTGTTTCACAAAGATCCTTGACTGCGCTCATGCTATGACTGACGAAAAGCACAGTACGTCCATGGGAGGCCAGCTCGCGCATTTTTGCATATGATTTCTGCTGAAAACGCGCATCACCTACCGACAGGACTTCGTCAAGTACGATGATATCGGGCTCTAGAAAAGCTGAAACGGCGAAGGCCAGACGAACATACATGCCGCTTGAATAGCGTTTGACCGGGGTATCAAGAAACCGTTCGACTTCTGCAAAGTCAACAATGGCATCGAACTTCTTGCGCACTTCCTGCCGAGACATACCGAGCAGCGCGCCATTTAGATAAATGTTTTCCCTACCGGTCAGTTCGGGGTGAAAACCAGTTCCAACTTCGAGCAAGCTACTGAGGCTCCCTCGGATCTGAATCTTTCCTGACGTTGGACTCATCACACGTGAAAGAATTTTCAGCAAGGTCGACTTGCCGGCGCCGTTGCGGCCGACGATGGCCATTCGCTCGCCTTGTTTTACCTCGAAGCTGATATTACGCAGCGCCCAGAAATCTTCATCCGATGCACCGTTTTTACCCAAATTTGAGCGATTAAGCAGTTTGCTCAGCACGCCTCCGTTTTGGAGAGGACGTTCTTTTTCGTGATGAATCCTGAATTTTTTCGAGATTCCTTCGACGATAATACTTGTGCTCATGATTAAATCGTATCCGAAAAGCGGTGCTCACTGCGGCGGAAAAACCGTTGGCCAAATACAAGGAGTACTAACGTGATCGCCAAGGATATGCCGACCTCATTCATACGCAAAGGTTGGCTATCACCCAGTAAGCCCCAGCGAAACCCATCAATAATACCGACCATCGGATTAAGTGCGTAGACTAGTCTCCACTTTTCAGGAATCACTGTGCTCGCAAATCCGACGGGAGATAAATACACCCCTAACTGCAAAGCTACTGGTAGCAAGTGTCTAAAGTCGCGATACCACACACTAATTGCGGCTAGCCAAAGGCTGCAGCCAAGAATAAGGAGGCACAACTGCAGCAATAATAATGGTATCACGAAAACGTTCAATCCGGGAGGCTGGCCATAGAAAAATGACATGACCACATAAACCGCCATTGCGAGAGCAAAGTCCAAAAGTCCGACTATGACGGATGCTAACGGAATGATTATACGTGGAAAATAAACCTTGGATACGAGATTGGAATTGCTGACCACGCTATTGCTTGCATCGGATAGTGCGGATGCAAAGAAAAGCCAAGGTAGTAGTCCTGCAAATACCATCATTGCATAAGGAGCGCCGTTAGAAGGCAGGTTGGCAATCTTTCCGAAGACTAGGGAGAATACCAACATGGTCGCAAGAGGGCGTACAATTGCCCAACTGATGCCCATGGCAGTCTGTTTATAGCGTACAGCGATATCGCGCCAGACCATCATCCCGAGAAGTTCACGACTATCCCACAGTTCCTGCCAATAGCGTTGATCGCTCGGGTTGGCCGTAATGACTGTTATAGGCAATGAGTCATACTTATCTAGATTTTTTTTATTTTGGATTTCGATGTTCATTCGTGTACCGATTTCATCAATTCGTTCAGAGCTGCGCGCAAGGTTTGAAATTGCTTATCTAATCCATAATGATGGTTTCCAATGAACAGTCCGTTTGCGTCCAGTTCATCAGCATTCTTTAAGTCGCCGTGGATTTCGTAGTCGAACCAGCGTAAAACTTCATTTTTGGCAAAATTGCCAGCCACGATCGGACGTACGTCAATTTGATGCGCGCTAAGGACGCGGACGACATCCTCGCGGGTGAATGACGCGTCGGGTTCGACAATCATGCTGAAGCCGAACCAACTACTTTCGCCCATTTCTGCTTGTGGACGCAAATGAGGAAAATCGGCTATTAACTCTAGGAACTTGGTCGCGTTGCGACGACGTTCGCTGACCATCCCAGGCAGTTTGTTAATCTGCTCAATCCCGATGGCTCCGCTCATTTCCAACGGGCGCAAGTTATAGCCAGGTAAGATAAACTTGAATGATTCCACAAATGGGTCGTCGCTTTTGGTGCCGGTCAGTTTGTTGTATTTGGGAAGGTTCCGCGTCCAGCCATGAGCGCGTACGGATAGCATGATATGATATAGTTCTTCATCGTCGGTAACAACCATGCCGCCTTCCATTGTTGATATATGGTGACTGAAGAACGAGCTAAAACTCCCAAGTATCCCGAAAGTACCAGCTTTGCGGTCACCAAATTGTGCTCCCATTGATTCGCAATTGTCTTCTATAACGATAATATTGCGATTATCGATTATTCTGTTTATGGCATCAAAATCATTGGGGTTTCCCAACAGATTTACCACCATGATCGCACGGGTTTTGTTACTGACTGCCTCACTTAAAGCTGTCATGTCATAGTTGAGGGTATCCCGGTCGACGTCAACGAACTTGAGCTTCAAGCCGTATTGCTGCAGTGGGCAGTAAGTCGTGCTCCAAGAGACGGCTGGCACAATGATCTCTTCGCCAGCAAGCAATGGATTTTCAGATCGAAATCGTAGGGCCGCAATCATTAGTAGATTGGCGGACGAACCAGAGTTCACCATGACACAATATCGGCTACCTGTGTAAGCGGCGAACCGCTTTTCAAACTCCTGAACACATTTCCCCATGGTAAACATGCCGGATTCCACCACAGATTGGATCGCCTTATATTCTGCGGCATCCCAAGTGGTGGAGGCGAGAGGATAACTGAGAGAGTTCATACTTGTAGACCTTCTAAATAGAACTGGTACGTCTGGGCGAGGCCCTCTTCAAGAGAAGTTTTAGCGTGCCATCCCCATGCTTCAAGTTTGTCGGTACTCACGAGCTTCTGAGCCATACCTTCCGGCTTGGTCAAATCGTGCGCGAAGGTACCAGTGTAACCCACGATATTGGCTACAGCCTGATAATAGTTGAGGACAGACAAATCATAACCCAGCCCCACGTTCAATGATGAAGGTAACGTGTCGAAATGTTCCAAGGCATGCCACATGCAATCTGCCAGATCTCCTGCATACATGAATTCACGCCTCACTTTGCCCGTACCCCAGACATCTACTTCGCTCGCGCCGTTGATTTTTGCCTGATGAATCTTGTGAATTACCGCAGGTACAAGGTGGGAATGGGCGGGATCGAACTTGTCATGCCGTCCATAGAGATTGCAGGGAATCAGCGTCTTATACTGATAGGGCCGGTCTTCACGACCAATGTAGTCGCATAGTCGTGCCACCATGATTTTGGCGAGCGCATAACCCTCGTTAGTGGGTTCAAGCTCTCCGGTTGCTACAGCCTCTTCACGTAACGGATTTGGCGCATTGCGGGGGTACATACACGAACTGCCGAGGTTCAGTAGCCGTTTGACTCCTGCCTGTCGCGCGGCCAAGACAACGTTTCGACCCATGTCCATATTCTCTAGTAGAAAGGCGACAGGTTCGCGCATGTTTGCCTGAATGCCTCCCACACGTCCGGCAGCATGGACCACAGCGTCCGGCATGTGATCTTTGATGCATCGACTGACGGCATCAAAGTCGCGGAGATCCAGTGCGCCTCTGTTTGGTGCCAGGATTTCATGCTTAACTGCGGTAGCATGCTCGATAAAGTTTTGACCCACCATACCGCGGCCACCGGTAAGAAATATTCTCATTATACTAATAGTTTCGAGCTATAAAGAAAGACACATTATTCATGATAATCGAAAGCGTTAAAGCCGTGTCGCTTGACCAGCTCATCACGTTGCGCAGAGCTTAAGTCTTCTCGGACCATCTCTGCCACCAATTCAGAAAATGGTGTCCGAGGCGTCCAACCGAGCTTCGATTTTGCTTTCGAAGGATCCCCAAGTAGGGTTTCCACCTCAGTTGGACGAAAATAGCGTGGATCTACCGCTACAATAGGGGGATTTGCATCGCCAGTTTCTTGATTTATCCAATATCCCTTCTCATCAACTCCATTTCCTTCCCAGCGAATATTCATACCAAGTTCATGGGCAGCTGCATTTACGAAGTCCCGGACGCTAAATTGAACACCAGTAGCAATTACAAAATCTTCTGGTTTTTCTTGTTGCAACATCAGCCATTGCATTTCGACATAGTCCCGAGCATGTCCCCAGTCGCGTTTGGCATCTAAATTACCTAAGTAAAGGCTATCTTGGAGCCCAAGTTTTATGCGTGCCAACGCGCGGGTAATCTTTCTTGTGACAAAAGTTTCGCCCCGGATCGGGCTCTCGTGATTGAACAAGATCCCATTGCACGCATAAATTCCATATGCCTCACGATAGTTAACGGTGATCCAATAAGCATAAAGTTTTGCAACGGCGTAAGGGCTGCGTGGATAAAACGGAGTAGTTTCTTTTTGGGGTGTTTCCTGTACCAGGCCATACAGTTCAGATGTACTTGCTTGATAAAATCTTGTTTTCTTCGTCAAGCCGAGAATTCTGATAGCCTCAAGAATTCTTAGAGCTCCGAGAGCATCCGAATTGGCAGTATATTCTGGTTCCTCAAAGCTGACAGCAACATGGCTTTGTGCCGCCAGATTATAAATCTCATCAGGCTGTACCTTCTGAATAATATGGGTCAGACTCGAGGAGTCTGTCATGTCTCCGTGGTGGAGGACAAAACGTCCATCAGAAACATGCGGGTCTTGAAAAAGATGATCAATACGATCGGTATTAAATAGCGACGTTCGCCGCTTGATCCCGTGTACCTGATAACCTTTTTCAAGCAGGAGCTCAGCTAGGTAGGCACCGTCTTGGCCGGTAACTCCAGTGATAAGTGCTGTCTTGTTCATTAGTTGCGTCCGTATGTATCTTCAAATCTAACGATGTTATCTTCACCTAAATAACTACCGGACTGTACCTCAATTATCTCCAGTGGTATGTTGCCTGGATTGGTAAGCTGGTGTGTCTCGCCCAGAGGGATATAGGTGCTTTGGTTTTCAGTGCAGTATGGTCTTGTTGCCGTTAGTAACCTCGTCGGTTCCTTGAACCACTACCCAGTGTTCGGTGCGATGATGGTGTTTTGCAGGCTCAGGCTGGCTTCTGGGTTGACTTGAATGCGTTTGACTTTGAAGCGTTCTCCTTCGTCAACGCTGTCGTACCAGCCCCACGGGCGATGAACCTTGCGGTGTAAGGTGCGCTCTTCACGCTGTTGCTGTTTGAGCATGTTCACAATGTGTGTGACATCTTGACTGCCGGATTTGTCTGCCACAAGTACAGCATCAGGTGTTTCAATTACTACTAAATTTTCGACCCCAACCAATGCAACGAGGCGGCTGGTCACATGTATCAAGGTGTTGTGGCTGTCGGCGGTTAGCACGTCGCCAAGATGTGCATTGTCGTGATTATCTTTGGGCAATACGTTAAGTGGGGCCATTTTGATTGAAAAGTCGCACTCGGGACAGCGCTCCATTACCGCATAGTGTCTGGAGACGCTCAGAATTTTAAAGAATTCTTCTTTGTCGGGGCGGATAAAGGCAGCGTCGGTAATGCGATTGATTCTGGCGCGTCGAGTAGGCCCTGCAATGTCTGGCCTAAATGAGTCTATTGTTTCGAGCCATAGTGACGCCTTAAGCACAAACATTCCTGCGTTCCAGAAGTAGCCTCCTGCTTCAAGATAGCGCCGTGCCGTCGCTGAATCTGGCTTTTCGACAAAGCTTGCAACGTCAAAAGTTGGCGCTGTAGAAGCATTAGTCTTGATGTGGCCGTAGCCGGTTTCTGGGCGTTCAGCGGGTACACCCAACGATACGATATCTCCTTGCGCCGCCTGGTGAATTGCATGATGCATGGATCTGGTAAATTCTAGCGTTTCCGAAATAGTTTGATCTGCGGGTATTACAACCAAAATTGGATCATCGCCATATTTGATTTGACTGCCGCTAGGCTGGCCAAAGTTAAGACCGGGGCAGTATTGCGCCCAGCAGATTCAAGAAGCGTGGCTCCCAAGTCAAGACCAGATTCACGCGATTGCTCACTTGCTAGGAAACGATGCTCGTCGTTAGTTACTACATAAGGGGCGGTAACTGTAATTTTCTCGTTCTCTAAATCTTTCAATCGTCTTGCCGCTTGTTGGAACAGATTATCTTCGCCAGTAAGATATAAGATAAAGGAACTGTTTAGGAAATCCCGCACGAGGCAAGGGCCATAAACGACTGCCTGATCCACCACACAAAATAACAGATTGTATCTTTACTTTATTATCCATCAGTGCTTACCTAATTCAATCGACTTTTGAAATCGCCATGCGCTTGCGCACATATCATCCAATGTGCGTTTGGCAGTCCACTTCAGTAAATGCGCTGCTTTTTCTGCATTGGCATAGCACTCGGCTACATCCCCGATGCGGCGTGAAGTAATTTGATACGGCAATTTCTGGCCTGATACGCGTTCAAAAGCTTGGATCATCTCCAACACGCTGTAGCCTTGTCCTGTTCCGAGATTTAGGGCATGCCATCCGGAGTTTTGGACAAGAAAATTTAGTGTTGCAGCATGCCCCTCCGCCAAATCCATTACATGGATGTAATCTCTTATGCCCGTCCCATCAGGGGTTGGGTAGTCATTGCCAAAGATGTTTAGCGGTGATCTTTGGCCCGCTGCGGCTTGAGCCATATAGGGCATGAGGTTATTAGGGACTCCACGGGGATTTTCTCCAATAAGACCGCTTTCATGTGCCCCTGCTGGATTAAAATAGCGTAGGCAGGCAATTCGCCACTCAGAGTCTGAGGCCGCCACATCTCTCAGCATCTCCTCAATATGCAGCTTACTCCGACCATAGGGGTTAATGGCGCTTGTCGGATGAGCCTCATCTAAAGGAAGATATTTCGGTTGACCATAAACAGTTGCGCTACTGCTGAATACAAGTGTTTTCACTGATTCATCCTGTGCAGCGTTTAGCAGGCTGATGGTGCCTTGAACATTGTTGGCGTAATAATTGATTGGCTGATTAACGGAGACGCCAACAGATTTTAATCCTGCGAAATGCACTATGGCATCAATTCTGTGTATTCTGAGAGCTTCTTTAACTGTATTTGTATCTCGGATATCGCATTTTATAAAGGGCATGTTTTCTTTTGTAATTTGGAAAATTTTTTCTATTACTGTGCAGGGGCTGTTTGACAGGTTATCAAGCAACACTACTTTGTGACCCAAGTGTGATAGAACAAGGGCAGTATGGCTTCCGATGTATCCGGTGCCTCCCGTTAAAAGAATGTTCATAAAATTCAAATCTCCAGAAAAATCCCATGTTCTTCTTGGGTGTAGTAGTTGATAACGTTATTTACATTTTATGCCCTTACTGGTGGCATGTTTTAGAAAACCTTCATGTAGTCTTCAGCCGTTCCAAGTTTCGGTCATATTTGGTGAACAAGTGTATCTACATTTTTTTTTAAGGCTTGTAACGAGAGATGTAGCCTATTCAAGACTGATTTACGACTCTCGCTCAACGTAGATATCCTCCTTGACCCGAGCACCGCGATCTCCTCCAAAGTTTGGTAGAGCCCGTCAACCGATTGAAGTGCTCCCCGATTTTGGACCACCCGGCTGGGTAATTTTCCGGGGTTATGACTCATGCGGGCAATTGCCCGCATGAGTCGGACAGCATTGCGATCAGCGGTTTGTTACCGATAGCGCTGTAAGGCCGAACTTCGAAGGTATGCAGAATAACCGTGTCTGATGGCGCAACGGTATAGGATTCCTGAAGTTTTTCGTTAGGCATGATCAGGCTCTCTCCAAGTATGGGATTTGCTGTTTGATACCGGCGCATCAGGCGAAATTTATAGTTCGCATGGTGGTCTCGATTTACTTTTTCACGGCCAAAGCTCTCGATAGAGATCAAGCAACATGCCGTCATACGAAGCATCGTTAGCAACAACCCACGTCGACTGATCACCGATGAGATAGGTCGGATAGAACTTGCCGTTCCATTCGACTAAATCGACATCAGAAGCATTGATACCATCCATATTTCCATCAGGCGCCAGCAATTGCTGATACGCCGTATATTGCGAGTTACCGCCAAATGCCTGAATATTGATGAAATCATTGATGCGCGCCATAGCGGTAATAAACGGTCCAGTCCCATTGCCGCTGAGATCGAATATGTAATAGCCATTTTCGGCATAGCGCACGGTCGGGCATGCAGCATAAGTCGTCGATTTGCACCGGCCCCGATGAGGTAGATCCGTGATCTCTTTTTGATTTTTGATCCGGGTTTCAAGCTCATCGAGCATATTGAAGGCCTCTTGCAAATTGAAATTCACAAGACCAGCTTTAGCGACCGTCTGTGCGCGGTTGCAAGTTGTAAGCGTCTGCCAATATTCGGATTTTTTAAAGATCGCCTGAAAGCGTGGCGGGATTTGGCGGCGAAAGTGATAGGTTCCTGCTTGTCGCAGGACAGCCATTTGCACACTCCGTGGAGTAGATTTGTGTAGTAATTACTACACAAAATCAGTGATGCGGCTAAAAAAATCATTAAAATCAATAGGCTGGCTGGGGAACCTGGATTCGAACCAGGACTGACGGAGTCAGAGTCCGTAGGTCTACCGTTAACCTATTCCCCAACATAGCCTTGAACGCCGTGTGGCGTGGGCCGCTATTTATAAAACCGGTGGCACTTTGGCAAGACCTTTTTTCCCCGCCATGTGGTCAGACGCACACGCCTATGTGTTAAATGCATACGGGATTTGCCTTGTGCTACATTGTCGGTAAACTCATATGGATGATTCGCAAGACCGTCATATAAATGTCGTCTTGATGTGATCATTGGATTGGCATGTAACAGGCAAGGCAGGTTTACAAAGGTGAAACAGGTATCTCCCCATAGCGACACGCACAGGGCCATCCGCCCTGATGGCGGTGCTGCCATGGTCGGAAGTGCCGTAATGGATGCGCCGTCAGCGGCGGCATCTTCAGGCCTGTCTGGTGACAGTCTGGTTGCAGAACGCCCTGTAACTACCGCGACCAGCCATCCCCCGCTTTATGCCGCCATTGATCTGGGTAGTTCGAACTGCCGTTTGCTGGTGGCGCGCCCGTGCAATGACGGTTTCAAGGTGATTGATGCCTTTTCACGCGTTGTACGCCTTGGCGAAGGTGTCCGCGAAAAGGGATATCTTTGTCAGGCGGCGATGGATCGTGCGATTGACGCGTTAAAGGTCTGCTCAAAGAAACTGCGCAAACATCCCGGTGCAAAGCTGCGGGCGGTGGCGACCGAAGCCTGCCGTACCGCTGAAAACCGTGCCGAATTTGTTCAGAAGGTTTTTGAAGAAACCGGTATCGAACTTAAAATCATCAATCCGGATGAAGAAAGCCGTCTCGCTCTTCAGGCCTGCTCGGCCTTGCTTGATGAACGCCCCTATGCGGTGGTGTTTGACATTGGTGGTGGCAGTACGGAAATCTGCTGGATCAAGGTCGATAATATGGGCCAGACCCAGTGTATCGAAACGCTTTCGATGCCGTGCGGGGTTCTGTGTCTGACCGAACGTTATGCCGGCATCGAACAGCGCCGCGAACGGTTCGAGGCGATGCGCACCGAAATCCGTGACCGGCTTCGTGATTTCGCCAGCCGCAATTGCTGCTCGGACATTCTTGACGACGGCAAGGTACAGATGGTTGGTACATCGGGCACCGTGACCACATTCTGCGGTATCGCGCTTGGTCTTGAACGGTATGAACGTCACAAGGTCGACGGGTCAGATCTGCGGTTCGATGATGCGGAGCGCGTCACCGAATTGCTGCTGCGCATGGAAGCTGACAAGCGCAAAGGCCATCCCTGTATTGGCAATCAGCGGGCTGAACTGATGGATGCGGGGGCGGCGATCTTTGCCGCGATTCGCGATATCTGGCCTTTGGCGACGCTGAAAGTGGCTGATCGCGGCCTGCGCGAGGGGATATTGGTCGATTTGATGCGCGCGGATGGTCATGCTATTGACCCGTGCGACGCGCGACGTCATACAGTGTCCCATATTTCGGCCAATCCATGATCGGCATCATGCCATCGGATCGTACTGGCCTTTAACACGTTTCAGTTCAGGTAAAGAACATGACCGACAATAGCAGCGGAAAAGGCGGGACGCGCCGCCGCAAAGGTTCAGCCATTGCCGCGATCGATACCGGCGCGCGGCGCGGGCTTCGGACTCGTGTCAAAAGTGCGAAGGGGCGCAAGATTTCCTCGACCCGCTGGCTCGACCGGCAGTTGAATGATCCTTACGTGCAGGAAGCCAAGCGCCTTGGCTATCGTTCGCGCGCGGCCTTCAAGCTGATTGAGATCAACAACCAGTTTGACCTGCTACGTCCGGGCATGCGCATTGTCGACCTTGGGGCGGCACCGGGCGGCTGGACGCAGGTTGCGGTTGATATGGTCGGGTCGAAACAGGGCCGTGGCCAGGTCGTCGGTCTTGATATCCTTGAATGGGAAGGGCTTCCCGGCGCGACCTGTCTGCAGGCGGATTTCCTTGATCCAGCGGCCCCGGACATGATCAAGCAGGCCCTTGACGGGCCGGTTGATGCGGTGATTTCCGATATGTCGCCCGAAACCACCGGCCATCGCCAGACCGACCATATCCGTATCATCGATCTGGTCGAACATGCCCTGCTGTTTGCCGAGGAAGTCCTTGCACCGGGCGGCATTTTCATCGCCAAGGTGTTTAAGGGCGGCACGGAAAATGACCTTTTGAACCGGGTTAAAAAGAATTTCCGCGTTTCCAAGCATGCCAAGCCGCCGGCATCGCGCCCGGAAAGCCCGGAAGCCTATCTGATCGCTACCGGATTCCGCGGGCAGAACAATGCCGCTGATGACATTGCCAATGCAGAGTTGCGAAAAGATGATGGCTGGTCACCGGTCGAATAAAATACCCGAACGGTAAAATGCAAAGCGCGCCAGAAGATCGGCGCGCTTTTTTTATTTGCAAAAATTCATATCCGTACCGTCGGGGTTGTGTCGGCTGCGAAATATTCATGAACCCAATTGCGCTAAGTCAAGAAGTACCCCGCAGGCATAATCTATACATTGGTCTAGCAAATAGTCTCCGCACCGGATGAAACTGACGCAAAACTGCGCGCCCCGGGCGGGGTTTCGCTATGTCAGGATCGGTTGTGGGACCATTGATCCTTAAACGGGGTGCAATTCATGAAACAGGATCAGCTTTTTCTGACCGGTGTTGAGCGTCATTTTGGTGATAATGAAATTATCGTCAGCAAGACCGACACCAAGGGGCGTATCACCTATGCAAATGACGTCTTTCTGCGGGTCGCGGGATATCGTGAAAAGGATATTCTGGGGCAACCGCACAGCATTATCCGTCATCCGGATATGCCGCGCTGCGTGTTCGCCTTGCTGTGGGACACGATTTCCAAGGGGCGCGAGATTTTCGCCTATGTGATCAACCGTTCGGCAAATGGTGATCATTACTGGGTTCTGGCCAATGTCACGCCGACTTTCGGGCCAAACGGTAACATCATTGGCTATCATTCAAACCGTCGGGTGCCGCGCCGCGAAGCAGTCGAACAGGTTATTCCGCTTTATGCCGATCTTCGTGCCGAAGAAGAACGCGAACGCAATCGCAAGGACGGTATGGCACGCAGTGCACAAAAACTTGGCAACCTCCTGGGGCAGGCAGGCATCGACTATGATCAGTTTGTTTTCACTCTCTAATCTGCGACGGATTTTGATTTCTGGCCTAGTTCTGGCCTTTGGGCTGATCGGCACCCTTCTGTTGGCACCAACCCATGCACCGCTTGTTTCCACGATTGCGATTGCCGGTCTTCTGGTTCTGGCTTTGATTGGCACGATTGCCATTTCCCGCCACAAGCGGATCATTGATGAACTGCACGATATCGTCCATGACGCTGCCGATGGGAAAATGGGTGTCAGGGTCAATAATCGTCAAACGCAGGGTTATCTTGCGCCCTTGCAAAATGCGGTGAACCAGCTGCTTGACCTGACCGAGGCTTTCGCCAAGGAAGCTGCAGGGGCCATGGGCCACGCGTCACGCGGATCCTATTATCGCAAAATCCTGCCCAAGGGATTGCGTGGTGATCTGATCGGCTATGCCGGAACGGTCAATGCGGCCCTTGATGCCATGTCTGAAAAGACCAGAAGCTTTACCTATAGTGCGGGGCGAATTGGCGAAGATATCCAGTCAGTCGTCGGTTCGGTATCAAGCAGCGCAAAACAGCTTAGCGACAGTTCTGATTTCCTGTCCCGGCAGGTCAGCCGCATTGCCGAACAGGCCAATGATATGCGTCTTGCCGCCGACGACAGCACCGAGGCCCTGAACGGCATCGCGGTTGCCACCGAACAATTCAGTGCATCCATCCGTCAGATCGGCGCACAGATCAATGGTTCGGCCGAACTGGCCGAGGCGGCGGTCAGCCGGGCCCGCGTTGCCGATGATCACATCACGCGCCTTGATGACATGGCGCTTCGTGTGACCAAGGTGGTTGAACTGATCACCGATGTTGCCGATCAGACCAATCTTCTGGCGCTGAACGCCACGATCGAGGCTGCGCGTGCGGGTGAGGCAGGCAAGGGATTTGCCGTGGTCGCGACCGAGGTCAAAAACCTGGCGTCCCAGACATCGCGGGCCGCCGAACAGGTGATTGGTGAAATCGGCGAAATGCAATCCATGACCCGTGAAGCGGTTTCATCGGTGCGCGAGATCAATGAAAAGATCAGCGAGATTGATAGTGGTGCCCGTCTGGTTGCCGAGGCCGCCCGCGAACAGACCGAAGTTGTCGGTGCCATCAGTGACCGGATCGATCAGGCGGTTCGACGGATGCAGACCATTGCGGCGATCCTCGCCGACGTCGCCAGCGGTACGACCGAGTCCGGTTCCGTCGTCCTGCAGCTTCATAGCGAGGCGACAAATCTTCTGGGGCAGGCCGATTCACTTGATGGCGATGTGCGCCGGTTCATCGACAAGGTTCTGAAGGTTCCGGATGCTGCGCCCGCGTAAAACAGGGGCAGGGCGGCTTTCGCGATTGCGGCAAAAGCTTGCTGTGCCTTGCAAAACAGCAGCATGATCCGGGCATGAAAAAGGGGCTGCACCAGATAGCAGCCCCATCTACCAGTTTCTAACGGAACTGCCCGGATAATGCAGCAATAAAATAACAGGGCTGCTATGGGCGCAGAAAACTTGGCATAAAGGCCATAACGTGTATAAGTTCCGCGCCAACTCAGATTAACGAGGTGGCCCCATATGACCCGCATTGCAGAAGCCCTGACGTTTGACGACGTTTTGATCAAACCCGCCGCCAGCGAAGTGCTGCCGGCGCAGGTGCAGACCAACACCCGTATTACCAAAAATATCGACCTGCGCATTCCGCTTCTGTCGTCCGCGATGGACACGGTGACCGAAAGCCCGATGGCGATTGTTATGGCGCAGCATGGTGGTATGGGGGTCATTCACAAGAACCTCGATATCGTGCAGCAGGCCGAAGAAGTTCGCCGCGTTAAGAAATTTGAATCCGGTATGGTCGTCAACCCGATCACCATCCACCCGGATCAGACGCTGGCCGACGCGCTGGACCTGATGGACATCAACCACATTTCCGGTATTCCGGTTGTCGAACGCGCCAGCAACAAGCTGGTTGGCATTCTGACCAACCGTGATGTGCGTTTTGCATCCAACCGTTCGCAGCCGGTTTCCGAACTGATGACCCACGAAAATCTGGTCACAGTGACGGAAAACGTCGACACCGAAGAAGCCAAGAAACTTCTCCACCAGCACCGTATTGAAAAGCTTCTGGTGGTTGACGAAGCCTATCGCTGCACCGGCCTGATCACGGTCAAGGATATCGAAAAAGCCAAACTGCACCCGAATGCCTGCAAGGACGAAAGCGGTCGCCTGCGTGTTGCCGCGGCAACCGGTGTCGGCGAAAGCGGCTTTGAACGCGCAATGGCGCTGGTCGAGGCCGGTGTTGACGTGCTGGTCATCGATACCGCACATGGCCATTCGGCCGGTGTGATCAAGGCAGTCGAATATATCAAATCAAAGATCGGCAATACCCAGATCATCGCCGGTAACGTTGCCACCCCCGAGGCCGTAAAGGCACTGGCCGAAGCCGGTGCGGATGCGGTCAAGGTCGGCATCGGTCCGGGGTCGATCTGCACCACTCGTATTGTTGCCGGTGTCGGTGTCCCGCAATTGACGGCAATCCTTGAATGCGCGGAAATTGGTCACAAGCTTGACGTTCCGATCATCGCTGATGGCGGCATCAAGTTTTCGGGCGACATTGCCAAGGCAATGGCTGCGGGTGCCAGCACCTGCATGGTTGGCTCGCTTCTGGCCGGTACCGACGAAGCCCCGGGCGAGGTCATCCTGTATCAGGGCCGTTCGTACAAATCCTATCGCGGGATGGGCTCGGTCGGTGCCATGGCACGCGGGTCGGCAGACCGTTACTTCCAGCAGGACGTTCAGGATAACCTGAAACTCGTCCCCGAAGGCATCGAAGGCCGTGTTCCGTACAAGGGCCCGGCTGGTCAGATCATCCATCAGATGGTTGGCGGTCTTAAGGCATCGATGGGCTATACCGGTTCGGCTACGCTTGCCGATTTCCGCGAACGTGCCCAGTTTGTCCGCATTACCAATGCGGGTCTTCGCGAAAGCCATGCCCATGACGTGACCATCACCCGCGAAGCGCCGAACTATCGGCCGGGTAACTGATCGCGGGCGCGCTGATCAATTGGCTGGGCTGCCTTGCGTGTGTCGCTGTTGGCGAACGGCCCAACCCGTGATATCAGCGGGCACAAATTTCAGGTGACGGCAGGCAATCCTGCCGTCATCGCCTTTTTTATCGTATGGTGTTCGGGCAATTCCCATATCGGGACAGGAACATCACACTCAGACAGGTTGGACATTCGTTTTGAAACCCGGTGCACGTATCGCGGCAGTCATTGAACTTTATGATGGCTGGACCCAGACCAGAGACGACGCAGACCGCGTCATTTCCGGCTATTTTGGCAATCGCCGTTATATCGGTGGTGGCGATCGTCGCGAGATCAGCGAACGTTTCTATAACCTCATCCGTCATCAGGCGCGTCTGGGCTGGTGGCTTGCCGAATGCGGATACGAGTTTCAGGACGGTCGTGCGCGCATGATCGCCGAACTGGTTTTGCAGGATAGCCGCAGTGCCGATGACATTTCCGACATGTTCAGCGGTGAACAGTTCTGCCCGAACCCGCTGCATCCGGCGGAAAAACATCTGATCAACAAGCTGACCGGTAAAACCCTTGACCATGACGGGCAGCCGGGCGCAGTCAAAACCGAATTGCCGAAATGGCTTTATGCCGAGCTGCTAAAGCTCCATCACGAAAATCTTCCGGCGGAAATGGCGGCCTATAATCAGCCCGCCAAGCTTGATCTGCGCGTCAACCGCCTGCGTGGCACGGTCGAGGACGCGATCAAATCGCTTCAGGCCGATGGCATCCACAATATCGAAAAGCTTCCTTATGCGCCCAATGGCCTGCGGTTGCCGCTTGGCGTCAATATGCTGGTCACGGCGGCCTACAAGGACGGTCTGATCGAAATCCAGGACGAAGCATCGCAGATTTGCGTGCGTCTGGTCGATGCCAAGCCGGGCATGCATATCCTTGATATGTGTGCTGGCGGTGGCGGCAAGACGCTTGGCATGGCATCTGACATGCGCGGCAAGGGCCGTATCCTTGCCTGCGATACCCATGGCGGTCGTCTGGATAATTCGCGCAAACGTGCCAAACGTGCCGGTGCCGGGGACTGCATCCAGCAGCGCATCATTTCCGATGAACGTGATAGCTGGCTTCGCAATAAGTCCGGTTTCTTTGATCGTGTTCTGCTTGATGTCCCCTGTTCGGGGCTTGGCACCCTGCGCCGCAACCCGGCGCTGCGCTGGCGCATCGGGCAGCGCGATATTCGCACGCTGATGGCAAACCAAAGCAAGATTTTGAAGGCCGGTGCGGCAAAGGTTACCAAGGGCGGGCGTCTGATTTACGCGACCTGCTCGATCATGCCCGAAGAAAACGAACGCCTGATCGAAACCTTCATGCGTGATCGCAAGGATTTCCGACCGGTTCCGGTCAGTGAAATCTGGCCCGACGCCCCGAAATCCGTTCCGGTACCCGGTGGCAAGGACAAGCCGTGGCTTCGCCTGTCGCCGAATGAGCATGGCACGGACGGTTTCTTTGTTGCGGTGTTTGAACGCACGGCCAAAGGCAAGGTGAAATAATGACAATGGCGGCCATGGTCATCGCAAACAACCCGATGTCCGATGCCGCCCTTGGTCTGCTTGCAAACTGTAAAATTGCGGCAAGAAAAATGGCCCTGTCCCGAATGGGGACAGGGCCAGTTCTTTTCACAAGTGCATTTTACCGTGAACGCTATGTGAAGATTGGATCTTCCACAGTTTACCCGGCCGGTTTTTTATTCCGTCTTGGGGGCAGCTTCGCCACCGGTGGTGCCGCCATCATCCTGCGGCATCAGTTCCAGCGGGCTGCTATCTTCGCCTGCATTGCCATCAAGACCCTTCATGCCCGGAACTTCCTGATTGTCGTTCGGCAGGACGGTGTTCGGCGCTTCGCCGGTTTCGGCTGCCGGGGCATCAGGTGCCGGGGTCATGGTATCGCTGTTCTCGGTACCTGTTTCAGTGCCAAACAGCGACGCCGGGTTATTGCTCTCGGACTGGGTCATCGCAATGGCCGTTGCCGCACCAGCGACCAGAAGAAGGCCAGCGACGGCAAGCGCGATTTTACTGCCTTTGTTCTGTGTCATTTGTCTGTGTCCCTTTGCATGGTCAAACTTGATTTGCTCATGATTTCTAATTTTGTCGGACGCGGTTATCTCCGTGCTCCGTTGGAAACCAAATTACAGACGCATTGCGCAGGAAAAAGGGACCAATTGTGCTCTTTTCGGGGGCGTTCCGGCAGGAAAAGGCCGCAATTGTCCCCAAATGCCGGAATTCGGCATCAGAATTTCATGAATGCATCCCAAGGTAACCGTTTGCGCCGGGTTGCCGAGACGGATGGTTTGGCGTATGTACGGCGCAACCCCATACTCGACGGAGATACGGCCCGATGACAGATCGCGTGCTGATTATTGATTTTGGATCGCAGGTCACCCAGCTGATTGCACGCCGCGTGCGCGAAAGCGGTGTCTATAGCGAAATCCACCCCTTCAACAATGTCTCGGATGCTTTCCTTGACGAATACGCGCCCAAGGCCGTGATCCTGTCTGGTGGCCCGGCATCGGTCCATTGGGACAAGGCGCCCTCAGCCCCGGCAAAGGTCTTTGAACTTGGCGTGCCGGTGCTTGGCATCTGCTATGGTCAGCAGACCATGGTCAACCAGCTTGGCGGCAAGGTCGCAACGTCCGATCACCGTGAATTCGGTCGTGCCTTTGTCGATGTGATCGAAGACTGCGCGCTGTTCACCGGCATCTGGGCCGAAGGTGCACGCGAACAGGTCTGGATGAGCCACGGCGACCGTGTCGATGCCCTTCCTGACGGGTTCCGCGTTGTTGGCAAATCCGAAGGCGCACCGTTTGCCGCCATCGCCAATGACGACAAGAAATTTTATGCCGTGCAGTTCCACCCCGAAGTGGTCCATACCCCGCATGGCGCGCAGCTGCTCAAGAACTTTACGCATGGTGTTGCCGGTTGCTCTGGCGACTGGACGATGAACGCCTATAAAGACGACGCCATTGCCAAAATCCGCAAACAGGTCGGTGATGGCAAGGTCATTTGCGGTCTTTCAGGCGGTGTTGACAGCTCCGTCACCGCGGTTCTGATCCACGAAGCGATTGGCGATCAGCTGACCTGCGTGTTCGTTGATCATGGTTTCATGCGCTCGGGCGAGGCCGACCAGGTCGTCACCCTGTTCCGTGACCATTACAACATTCCGCTGGTCCATGTTGATGCGTCCGAAACCTTCATCGGTGCGATCGAAGGCGAAATCGATCCGGAAACCAAACGCAAAACCATTGGTCGCCTGTTCATCGAAGTGTTCGAAGAAGAAGCCAGGAAAATCGGTGGCGCCGACTTCCTCGCACAGGGGACCCTTTACCCGGACGTTATCGAAAGCGTGTCTTTCACCGGCGGCCCGTCTGTCACCATCAAGTCACACCACAATGTCGGCGGCCTTCCGGAACGCATGAACATGCAACTGGTCGAACCGCTGCGTGAGCTGTTCAAGGACGAAGTCCGTGACCTTGGTCGTGAACTGGGTCTGCCCGACAGCTTTGTCGGTCGTCACCCGTTCCCTGGCCCGGGCCTTGCCATCCGTATCCCCGGCCAGCCGATCACGCGCGAAAAGCTCGATATCCTGCGCAAGGCCGATGCGATCTATCTCGAAGAAATCCGCAATGCTGGTCTCTATGACGCCATCTGGCAGGCCTTCGCGGTGCTGCTGCCGGTCCGTACCGTTGGCGTGATGGGCGATGGTCGTACCTATGATTATGCCTGTGCACTTCGCGCCGTCACCTCGACCGACGGCATGACCGCCGATTTCTTCGCCTTCCCGCCGGAACTGCTTGGCCGCATCGCCAACCGGATCATCAACGAGGTCAACGGTATCAACCGCGTCACTTATGACTACACCTCGAAACCACCGGGAACGATTGAGTGGGAATAAGTTTTCCGATCACCGGAAACAACAAACGGCGCGTCCATTGGGCGCGCCGTTTTGTTTTGGGCTGTTTTAATAGCCCGGCCCATCCGAGCCGCAATCCCCTGTCGAATTGCATGCATTCGATAGCACCTGCTGAACGCTGCGCTGCCAGTTAAAGGTCAGGCAGGAGGACAGGGACAGGGTCGCGACTATTGCCGCGATAAGGGCAAGGTGGCGCATGGTGGCCGCCGTTTCCTTTGGATGGTTCAGGCCGGTATCAGACGACGACATTGTACCAGAACCCGGTCGAAATGTCGTCGGCACAGAGTTTGCGCGGCGAAGCCCGCAATCAGATCTTTTTGACGAATTCGGATTTAAGCTTCATCGGGCCAAATCCGTCGATCTTGCAATCGATATTGTGGTCGCCTTCGACAAGGCGGATATTCTTGACCTTGGTGCCGACCTTAAGCGGTTGAGACGCACCTTTGACCTTCAGATCCTTGATGATCGAAACCGTATCGCCGTCAACAAGCACATTGCCATTGGCATCCTTGTATTCGGTTTCGTCTCCGCCCGTTGCGGTTTGCTGTGACCATTCATGGGCGCATTCCGGGCAAATCAGCAATTCGCCATCTTCGTAGGTATAGGGCGACTGGCATTTCGGGCAGGGGGGCAGCGTGTTCACGGCAAATCCTTGGGTAAAAGCTTGATAAAGACCCACCCGTTCCGGTTTGGCCGCCTATCTCGTAACGCCCGAATTCCCGATTGTCGAGAGGTTGCGCCGATATTAGGTCCCAAATAATTGCGCGGCAAAGATCAGCATCGCAAACAGGCTGATAAAGTAGGCAATGGAGCGCACGCCATTGATGCCCGGAAGGCGCGTGATCCCGGCAAAGTAGAACCCGGCATGGGCAAGGCGGGCGATGGTAAAGACAACCGCACAGGCCAGGGTGACAGTGTTTGAAATACCGATGGCGTGCGCGACCAGAACGATGATCGCAAACGGCACCAGATTTTCCAGATGGTTCTGATGGGCACGAAGGCCGCGCGCGGCCAGTCCCTGCCGTTCGGGCAGGTTATCACGATTGCCCATCAGGCGTTTGCCGCCAACCTGCCTGCCATAGGACCAGTTGTAAACCCACGGAAATGCAAGGCAGAAAAGAGCATTGAAGACGAGAAGGGCAAGTTCGATTGGCAAGGAAATACCTTTGAGTGATGGTGTTTCCCTGCCATACGCAGGAAGAAGGGAAAGCGATCACACTTTTGCGCAACGGAGTTTGCGCATTCAGCCAAAGGTGATCGCACTAAAGTGCTTATTCTTCGGCAGCCTTGCGAAGGGCCGGGAGCCCGACACCAGCCGTTTCAAACCCGCCATCGGCAGCGATCACCTGACCGGTAACGTAGCTCGCCTTGTCGGAGCACAGAAACGCAATCACTTCGGCGATTTCGCGTTCGCTGCCATACCGGCCAAGCGGCATGGCATCAAGATAGGCCGATATGATTTCCGGCGAATGCACGGCCATGGCAAGTTTGGTCTTGACCGGGCCGGGGCAGACGCAATTGGCCCGGACACCAAAATCACCAAGCTCGATCGCCTGCTGTTTGGTCATGTGAATGACGGCCGCCTTCGATGTGCCATAGGCCACCCGAAGGGTCGATGCCCGAAGCCCGGAAATCGAGCCGATATTGACAATTGCACCCTTGGTCTGCTTGAGCGCTGGGATCGCCGCCTGCGAAACAAGAAAGGTCCCGTCAAGGTTGGTTTCCATGATCCGGCGCCACGTGCTGAAATCGGTTTCATGGATCGGCAGGAAATCGGCAACCCCGGCATTGTTGACAACCGCATCGATCTGTCCGAACTCGGTCAGGACCTCGTCGATCATCAGATCGACCTGCTCTGGGATCGATACGTCACATTCAAATGCCTTGGCATTTGCGATATCGCGACATGCGTTGCGAAGTTCCGCGCTGTCGCGATCAATCATCGCAACCTGCCAGCCCAATTCAATAAAAAGATGCGTGGTGGCAAGTCCGATGCCGCGTGCGGCACCTGTTACGAGGGCAACCTTGTTTTCCATTCACGTCTTCCCTGATAACAGCCGTTAAACAGGCTGCCTTGTTTCTTATGAAGGACGGCCCCGTGTTAACCGGGCCGTCATGATCACAAGAGCTTACAGGTCGTCGGCAACGAATTCCAGAAGATCACCGGGTTGGCAATCAAGTTCCCGGCAAATCGCGGCAAGTGTTTCAAACCGCACACCGCGCACCTTGCCTGATTTCAGGAGCGACAGGTTCTGTTCGCTCACCCCGATCCGGCTGGCAAGGTCCTTGGACTTCATCTTTCGCAGGGCAAGCATCACGTCAAGCCGGACAATGATCGCCATCAGACGAAGCTCCTGTTCTCGTCCTCGATCCGGGTGGCTTCACCCAGTACCCACGCAATTACCAGAAGCAACCCGCCCAGAAACAGGGTGCTGGCCTCAGCATCGCTGAGCCCGATAGATAGCATCCTTTCGCCTTCAGGGCGGGTTATGGTTACCAGTACGGATGTCAGTGCGCCTGAAAGCGGCTTGATCAGGGTTTGCGCCATAAGGGCCACTGAAAAAGCTTTCAGATGGGCAATCGGGGCAGGCTGGAAAATATGGTTTTCGGCAAAGGACAGGAACATCTTGCGCAACCGCCAAAGCCCATAGGCCATAACAAGTGTCGGCAGCATCATCGATGCCATCACGGCATATTTCTGCCAGCCGGAAAGGGCGCGCAATTCTTCAAGGCTGATGGTCATCTGGCTGGCGCTGGTATCGATCCAGCCATCCACGTGCCAGATCAGCGGCACGAGGCAGATTTCAAAGACAACACCGATAAGGCATACCCAGCCAAGAATGCGGCTGACGGTGCGGACATTTTTCAGGGTGTCGGACATGACGGGGCTCCATCCGGAAGCATTAGGGTGACGTTTAAATAAAGAAGAGAATTTATTAATTAAAGTAAAACATGAATTTTTTATCGAAATGAGTCAATTCGAATTTTTGCCCGTAACCGGGATTTGCGCGTCAGGTGGGCGATGCCCGGCCAAAATCCAGACAAAAAAACAGCCGGGGCGGTTGAAACACCCGGCTGTAGAAGGATGGCGGGGAGGGGAGGAAAACCCGCCAGGGAAGAGAGGGAGACGAAAAAGTCTGGCTGCTTCCAGCGCGGCGTCGTTAATGCCGTTCGGAAGAGATCATCGCATCCCACGCTTCCTGCAAACGTTGCTTTGCTTCACGGAAACGCTGCAGGGATTGTTGTGGGATATCGTCGCTATGATCCTTTATCTCGCTCCAGGCGGCATCCATGTCATCCCACGCCTGAACAACCTCACTTGGAAGTTTTTCAAGGCCGCTTTCGGATTCCCTGCAATGGGCCGCAAGGCCGAACTCCCAATCCTTGAATTCCTGATGGAGCTTGGCGTGCTCCGGAATGGGGCGGGCTGTCATGGGAGCCTCCTTTTGCTTTTCCAGACAGGTTCAATCTGGCGTGTAATCGTGTCATCGATTTGCAATGAAAAGGCGATTTTGGGGCATTTTCACCATAAGGCATAAAATCCCGGGCTTACTTGCCCGTCATGTCGTTCCACGCCTTTTCAAGCTTTGCGGTTGCCTTGTGGAACTGCTCTGCAGTGGTGTTGCTTGCCGCATCACCTTCGGCCTTAAGCTTTTCCCATGCATCGTTCATCTCGTTATAGGGGCCGGTAATCTCTTTGGGCAGATTTCCGACCTGCATGTCGTTTTTCGCGCAGTAACCGGCCACATTCCGTTCCCAACTGTCACGGGACTGGCGAAGATTGAAAATGTCGAGTGCTGTTTGCTCTTGCATCGGTGCGTCTCCTTGCTCTGGTTGGCACTTTCGATGGTGTGTCATACCTGTAACGTTCCCTGCGGGGCGGAGTTCCATGCGCGCAAACATCAAGTCCCCTTGCCAAGTGAAGCTGGGCATGGAAAATAGGGGGATGTCACAAAGCAAAACGAAATCCCGCAAGGTCGAAATTGCCCCGGCGCGCCCCGTGATCGCCGGGGCTGAAAACGGCAACGATTGTCAGGAATGCGATACTGCGGCACGTCTTGGCCTTTCCACCGAACAGGGCGAAGCCGTAACGCGTGACGCATCACGTGCGACCGGTCATAACCTGTCGTTACCCGATATCGAGGCAGCGGCAAAAATCTTTGCGCTTCTGGGGGATGCCGGGCGGCTGCAGCTTGTTCTGCGCTGCATGGAAAAACCGCAAACCGTTGGCGAACTGGCCGAGGCATCGGGCATGTCCCAATCCCTGACCAGCCATCACCTGCGTCAGTTGCGTGATCAGCGCATTCTGGCATCGGAACGAAACGGGCGTCATATCTTCTATCAGATTGATGACGAACATATTTCCCGTGTTGTTCGTGATGTCTTTGCCCATGTGACCCACGACTGAAATACGTCTTTTGCGTTGTCGTGAAATTGCCACATTCGACGAATGAACCCGCGTCGCATCCGGTTTTCACATTGCGCTTGCGGGGAATTACCGTCATAAACGAACTGCTTGGTTTTTACCTGTCTGCTCGGGGCAGGTAAACGAAGAGGGAATTTGGAAGACCGTTTGTTTTGGGCGGTCAAAGCCAAAGCCGCCCCCGCGACTGTATGCGGAAAGTGCCCGCCATCACGCCACTTGCGAAAGCAGGGAAGGTCGGCGACGCATGATGACCCGCAAGCCAGGAGACCTGCCAGGCATGGACCCGAACCGACTGTCGGGTGTGACAGCATAGGAGAAGTTTATGACCACGCAGACCGCGGCATTTGCCGCTTCAAAAAAATCGGTTCTTCTGCCGATCATCGTTTGTGCCGTTTTTGGCCTCGCGATCATCTTTGTGACCGGCCATGTTCAGGCTGAATTGTTGCACGATGCAGCACATGATGTGCGCCATGCAACCGGCTTTCCGTGTCACTGAGCCATGATATCACGCATTTTCACCAGCGCATTGTTCGCTGGTGCTGCAGCAGGTCTTATTGCGGCCCTGCTTCAGCTTTATTTTGTGCAACCGGTTCTGTTGCATGCGGAGCTTTATGAAACCGGCGAACTGGTTCATTTCGGTAGTGCTGCGGTTAGTGCACATCAGGATGTCGGCGGCATTGATCTTGTTCGCGACGGATTAAGCGTCCTGTTCACCATGCTGGTCTATACCGGATATGCTCTTATTCTGGTTGCGGCCATGGCGCTCGCTGAAAGCCGCGGTCACGAGGTCGCTGGTCGTCAGGGTATTATCTGGGGCATTGCCGGGTTCTTTATCGTTCATTTTGCACCGGGCTTTACCCTTGCACCTGAAGTGCCCGGTGTTGCAGCCGCAGACGTTTATGCACGGCAGGTCTGGTGGTTTGCCACCGTCGGGACGGCGGCAATTGCCGTCTGGCTGATTGCATTTGGTCGCAATTGGGTTTCGTGGGGGATTGCCGCGGTTCTGTTGCTTGCCCCCCATGTCATCGGCGCGCCGGAGCCCGATACCTTTACCGGGCCGGTACCGACTGAAATCGGGGCGCTTTTTGCTGCCCGTGCGTTTGGTGTCGGTCTTGCCGCCTGGGTGCTGGTTGGCCTGTTTGCTGGATATTTCTGGCAACGCGAAGGACAACGGGCCGCACAGGCCCAGGCCGCCTGATCGCGGTCAAAGTACGATCCTTTTCGGGCGTGCCACGGGCGCGCCCGATTTATTTTCAGGGTTTTCACGAGGAATAAAATGTCACGTTCACTTGCCCTTTTCGGGATTAGGCTGGTTTTCGGCGGGGGGATCGGTTTTCTGGTGGCGGCTGGTAACGGCATCACCCTTGACGGGCACGATCACGGCGATCCGATGGCGCATGGCGTTGCCGGATATGGTACCGCACACGGTGAAATGAAGATGGGGGCGGCACATGCCAGTCACGACGCCATTATTTCATTATCTGTGGGCACTGATGCACCACGTCTTGATGTCGCGATGATACCGGACCCGGTCAGTGGTTGGAACCTGCATCTAATGGTGCAGAATTTCCGGTTTGCCCCCGAACATGCCAGCAGTCCCCATATCCCGGGCGAGGGGCATGCCCATGTCTATGTTAACGGCACCAAGATTGCCCGCCTGTATGGCCCGTGGCTTCATATCGCAGATCTTCCGGCGGGCGATAACGAGGTCACGGTCACGCTGACGGCCAATGATCACAGCCAGCTTGCTGTTGGCGATAAACCGTTGCGTCAGACAATGACAGTTTCGGTTAAACCTTAATCAAAGTGCTGGAATACGGGCCTTAAGGCAAAATCGAAGACGTCCGCAGCCGCGTGCGTCTTCGATCCATCCATCCGGGGCGTTCAGATATTCCCGGCAGGTGGCAATGATATCGTCAATGTCGTGACGCGCCGATAATCCGGCAAAAAGATAACTTGCCCGCCCGGTTCCCTGAAGTGCAACCGATGTCGGGTCGCTGCATGATCCCATGCAGTCAACCTGTGTGATTTCAAACGTTTCGGGCAATTCCGCCTGATCAAGTGCCGTGCCTAACTGCCGCGCAAAGCCATCCGCATCGACAAAATCCACCTTTGAGGCCGGATCAGCATCGGGTGCTGGTTGGCAGGTTTTGCAAATGACAATACGGGGCATCTGGCGGTTGGCCTTGGTTCTTAAATCGGGTGGTCACTATGGCCGCAGTGCTGGCGTAATTCATCAACTTTTTCGGGGCGTCGGGCATTGTGTGTGATAACATTCAAATCATGGTTTGAATGTTCTTGACTCCACAACATATGAATTGTTATTTGAATATAACGCATGAATGTAAATTTGAATGTTGGCGAGGTCCAGAATGTCCGTCATCGCAAAATGGGATCAGTTCCCGGCCATTGTAAATTGTGAAAGCTGCAAGTCATCGCTGATTGCGGCTCTGAACGACGCCGTGCCGGGGCAAAGCTTTATTGCTGCCGCCGATGGCCTGCACGCGCAATCCGAACTGAGTGGCAGGGAACAGGGCACGGTTGATGATGTGCTGGCCCGCCATCGTGATGGCGTTTCGCATCGTCATTGGGCCGTGTCGGGCATGGATTGCGGGTCCTGCGTGGCGAAAATCGAAACCGCGCTTTCTAAACGTGAGGGCGTGCAATGTGTTGATGTGTCGATGATGCGTGAAACGGTGACGCTGGGTCTTCGCGACGACAGTGCCGAAACGCGTTCCGATATCAGCACCATGCTGACCAAACTGGGTTATCCGGCAAAGGAAAAGGTAATTCCGGGGGCGGCGAAATCATCCGAAGCCGCTTGCTGCGCTGGTGGTTCCTGTGGCTCTGCCAATCCGGCTGCGACGGATAATGCCGCGTCGGAAGATACCGATGACAAATCCCTGCTGCGCAAACTGGTCCCCTGGCCGGAAGCCGGGGACGAAATTGCATGGGCAGCGGCCTGGCTTTTGTTGGGTGGGCTCGTTGGGTGGTTGATACCCGCAACAGACGCCTATGCAATGTCCATTGCCTCGATCATCGCAGCATTTCCGGTAATGAAAACGGCGTTCCGTCTGGCGGCAAGCGGCGCATTCTTTTCCATCGAACTGTTGATGAGTGTCGCGGTTCTTGGCGCGGTTGCAATCGGTGAAAGTCTTGAAGCCGGTATGGTCGTATTGCTGTTTGCGATTGGCGAAAGCCTTGAAGGTGTTGCCGCAGGGCGGGCACGCAGCGGTGTCAAATCGCTGATGAAACTGGCCCCGGAAACAGCCCGGCGGGTTTCGTCGTCCGGTGGCGGATTTGATACGGTTGCGCCATCTGATTTGGCACTTGATGACGTACTTGAAGTTCGCCCAGGCGAACGTATTCCGGCCGACGGTATCCTGACCGACGGGGCCGCCGAAATTGACAATAGCCACCTGACCGGGGAATCCGTGCCCGTTCCGTCCGAGCCGGGGGACGAGGTTTTTGCCGGTGCCATTATCACCGATCGGCCCGTACGCCTGCGTGTGACCCGTGCGGCGGGGCAAACCATGCTTGATCGCGTGATCGAGCTGGTTGAACAAAGCGAAAAGCACAAGGCACCGGTCGAGCGTTTCGTGGCCAAATTCGCTCGTATCTATACGCCAATCATCATGGCGCTTGCCGCCCTGACGGTCGTCATTCCGCCGGTCCTGTTCGGGCAGGGCTGGGAAGAATGGATCTATCGCGGGCTGGCCCTGCTTCTGATCGGCTGTCCTTGTGCGCTGGTGATCTCCACACCGGCGGCGGTAACATCGGCGCTGGCCCGTGCATCCAGGATCGGCCTGCTGGTTAAAGGCGGTGCCGCGCTGGAGGCCATCGGCGCTGTGCGTACCATGGCGTTTGACAAAACCGGCACATTGACCGAAGGCAAGCCAAAGCTGACGGCAATGATGTCGGTGGGCGATATGGACGAGGACCGGCTGCTTGCGATTGCTGCTGCGCTTGAAACCGTGACCTCCCACCCGCTGGCAAAGGCGGTGGTTCATGCCGCGACGGAACAGAAACTTGACCTGCCGGAAATCACCGATGCGCGCACCATTGCCGGTGCCGGGGTCGAAGCCCGGATTGATGGCACGCTTTATCGCGTCGGGGCGGCCAAACGCCTTGATATCAAACCGGCTGCCGAAGTTGCCGATTGGCTTGCCGCGCAGGAAGACGCCGGCAGCACGGCCGTTGTAGTCCTGCGCGATGGGGATGTCATTGGCGCACTTGCGCTGCGGGATACCGCGCGTGCGGATGCGCGGGATGCGCTTGCCAAACTGAACGCCTTGGGCATCAGTCCGGTGATGCTGACGGGCGATGCCGAACGCGTTGCCAAACGCATGGCGGGTGAACTTGGTATAGAATACCGGGCGCAGCTTCTGCCCGAAGACAAGCTGAACGTGCTGGCTGATTTGCGCAATGATCCGGCGCGGAAGGGGCCGATTGCCATGGTTGGTGATGGTATCAACGACGCTCCGGCGCTGAAATCGGCCGATGTCGGCATCGCAATTGGCGGGGGCACCGACATTGCCCTTGAGGCCGCCGATGCGGTGGCGGTTAAGGACCGACTGTCGGATGTCGTTAATCTGGTAAAGCTGTCCCGCACCACGCGCCGCGTAATCCGCGAAAACATCGGGCTGGCACTGGGGCTTAAGGCTGTCTTTCTGGTCACCAGCATCACCGGTCTGACGGGACTTTGGTTGGCGGTGATGGCCGATACCGGTGCAACCGTTCTGGTGACACTTAACAGTCTTCGTCTGCTGATCGCGCTGCACAACCGCTGATCCCTCAGCCGCGCAAGCTACTCCAGAAAATTATCGAAAGTCGGCCGCTATTGCATCTCGTGATAGCGGCCGAATTCTTTTTTGCTACCTATCGCGTTGCGACTCCCGATCTTCTCCGTGTTCGTGTTCGCCGTTTCGCGCAGAAATACTCGGATAACCGCCTGCTCTGACAGGATGCACAGGTCATCACTTCCATAAAAGTCCGCACATCAGATCGGCCGGGTGCCGAGGTCACTACATTGCGAAAGCCAAGGAAAATTGCGGGTTTCGCAAAAGCGAATTGACATGGCTAGATTTTGGTTTCAAGTTAAATCCGTAATAACGATATTAATTCCGGTATAACGGAATTAACCGGGACTTATCAAAAACGGTTGGCTCTTTTCATCAGCGGAGACAAACATGACCTTCTTAAAAACAATCGCAGTCGCGGCGCTTATGACCGCAACTGCCGGATCGGCCATTGCACAGGAAGCCAGCAAGCTCCAGCAGGTCCTTGACCGCGGTTACCTGATTTTGGGGACCGGCTCGACCAACCCGCCATGGCACTTCATTGACTCGGATAACAAGCTCAAGGGCTTTGACGTTGATATGGGCCGCCTTGTCGCCAAGGCCCTGTTTGGCGATCCCGATAAAATCGAATATGTCCAGCAGTCCGGCGATGCCCGCATCCCGAACCTTGTGACCGACAAGGTCGATCTGGCCTGCCAGTTCATGACGGTAACCGCCGAACGCGCCCAGCAGATCGAATTCACGATCCCCTATTACCGTGAAGGCGTTGGTCTGTTGCAGATGGAAGGTGGCGACTACGCCGATTACGAGGCGCTCAAAGCTGCCGGATCGGATGTTACCGTTGCCGTTCTTCAGAACGTCTACGCCGAAGAAATGGTTCACGCTGCCCTGCCAGAGGCAGAAGTTGACCAGTATGACAGTGTGGATCTGATGTATCAGGCGCTAAATTCCGGGCGTGCCGATGCCGCCGCAACTGATCAGTCGGCATTGCGCTGGTTCATGGTCAAAAACCCGGGCCGTTACCATGACGCCGGATATGGCTGGAACCCGCAAAGCTATTCCTGTGGCGTGAAGCCGGGCGATCAGCGTTGGCTGAACTTTGTAAACACGGTTCTGCACGAAGGCATGACCGGTGTTGAATTCCCGTTCTACGCCGACAGCTTCAAAACCTGGTTCGGCACGGAACTGTCGGTGCCGCAGATCGGCTTCCCCGTCGAATACAAATAACCTAGCAGCATCTGGGAAGAACCGTTTTGAACTACGATTTCAATTTCAGCGTCATCTGGCGCAATTGGGAGCTGCTGGCGCAGGGCCTTGGCCTTGGCTTGTTCCTTGCCCTTGTTTCGATTGCTATTGGTTGCGGGATCGGACTTCTGGCGGCTTTCGGGATGCTGTCACGTCACCGGGTTTTACGCTGGATCGCAGTGGCTTATGTCTCTGCGATCCGCAATACCCCGATCCTTGTCCTGATCCTGTTCTGTTACTTCGCATTGCCCCAGCTTGGCATTGCTCTCGACAAGATACCGTCCTTCATTTTTACCCTGTCGATTTATGCCGGTGCCTATCTGGCGGAGGTTTTCCGTTCGGGCCTTGTGGCTTTGCCCAGGGGCCTGCGCGAAGCCGGGCTTGCAATCGGTCTGACGGAACTGAAAATCAAAATCCACATCATCATTCCGGTGATGTTGCGCAATGTGTTGCCGTCGCTTTCGAACAATTTCATTTCGCTGTTCAAGGACACGTCGCTGGCGGCCGCCATCGCGGTTCCCGAACTGACGTTTTATGCGCGCAAGATCAATGTAGAAAGCTTCCGTGTGATTGAAACATGGATGGTTGCGTCACTGATTTACGTGGTGGCCTGCTATGTCATCGCGTGGCTCCTGCGCCAGCTTGAACAACGTCTTGCGGTTCCGCGCTGAAAGGCTTTCACATGAATTTTTCTCTTTTCCTGACCGAATTGTGGAATGCCCGGATGAACCTGCTGGCCGGGCTTGGCGATACGGTTCTGATTTCCGTCGCGTCCGTGCTGCTTGGAACGTTCCTTGGCGTTTTCGTCGGTCTGGCGATGACATATGGCAATAAGCCGACCCGGTTTGGGGTGCGCCTTTATATCGACTTCCTGCGCGGTACGCCGGTTTTCGTTCTGATCCTTGCCTGTTTTTATATTCTTTCGGTTGTTGGGCTGGATCTTAGTGCGTTTCAGGCTGGTGTGCTTGCGCTGACGATGTTCTGTTCGTCCCATGTCGGGGAAATTGTTCGTGGTGCGTTAAAGGCAATCCCGGCCGGTCAAACCGAAGCTGCCAAGTCAATCGGGCTGACTTTCGGGCAAACCTTTGCCTATGTCCTGCTGCCCCAGGCCCTGCGCCAGATACTGCCGACCTGGGTCAATACCGCGACCGAAATCGTCAAGGCATCGACACTGCTGTCGATCATTGGTGTGGTTGAATTGCTGTTGGCAACCCAGCAGGTCATTTCGCGGACCTATCTCAGCCTCGAATTCTATCTGTTCGTTGGTTTCGTCTATTTCATTCTGAACTTCCTGATCGAACAGGCCGGCCGTGCTGTCGAACGCCGCATCTCGATCCCATAATGAGGCAGCCATGTCCCCCATTCTGACAATTACCGATCTTCACAAAAGTTTTGGTGATCTCGAAGTCCTCAAGGGCATCGATATGACCATGCAAAAGGGTGATGTCGTCTCGCTGATCGGATCATCGGGTTCGGGCAAGACAACCCTGTTGCGCTGTGTGAACCTGCTTGAAGATTTCGAACGCGGTTCCATCGAACTCGACGGCGAAGCCATCGGCTACAGACACGAAGGTAGCGAACGCCGCCGCCTTTCCGAACGTCATATTGCGCGTCAACGCGCCATGACCGGCATGGCGTTTCAGCAGTTCAACCTGTTTCCGCATATGACCGCCATTCGCAATGTCATGCTGGGTTTGACCAAGACCAAGAAAATGGCAAAGGACGAAGCCTATGCCATTGCCGAAAAATGGCTTGAACGGGTTGGCATGATTGAACGACGTGATCATTTCCCCGGTCAGTTGTCAGGTGGACAGCAGCAGCGTGTCGCGATTGCCCGCGCGATTGCGATGAACCCGCGCATCATGCTGTTTGACGAAGTGACATCCGCCCTTGATCCGGAACTGGTCAAGGAAGTTCTGGCCGTTGTCCGCGATCTTGCCGATGACGGAATGACCATGCTGCTTGTCACCCATGAAATGCGCTTTGCCCGCGATGTTTCAAGCAAGGTCGTGTTTATGCATCACGGCCGTATCCACGAAGAAGGTCCCCCCGAACAGATTTTCGGCGCACCGGAAACAGACCGGTTGCGGGGCTTTCTTGCAAATTCTGAAATGTGATTGAAGACCAGGAGATATTGAATGACCATCAAAAGACACGGTGTCGGTGAAGCAAAAGGAAACGGTCAGAAGGCACTGCCTTTTGCAAAGGCTACGGAAGCGGATGGATGGCTTTACGTGTCCGGACAAACGCCGATGCGTGATGGCGAAGTCGTTGGAAACGGGATTGTCGAGCAGTCCCGCATTGCTATCGAAAACATGCTGAAAATCGTCGAGGATGCCGGATATAGCGCAAGCGATATCATGCGCATTGGCGTCTGGCTTGATGATGCCCGTGATTTCTGGAGCTTCAACGGCGTCTTTCAGGAATATTTCGGCGATCATCCGCCTGCGCGTGCTTGCGTTCAGTCTTCAATGGTGGTGGATTGCAAGGTCGAGGTCGACTGCATTGCCTTTCGCAAGGCATAAGAACCTCTATCCAAAGAACTGATCGCTAGCGAAGAGGGGACTTATGAAAGAAGGGCAAATACGGAAACGGGCGCGCGGCATTGATCGGGCGTTTGATATTCTTGATCATTTGCGCTCTGTCAAAGTCTCGCAACGGCCTGCCGAGATCGCCCAGGCGCTCGGCGCGCCGACCTCTACGATCTATGATCTGATCAGCGTTCTGCTGGAACATGGCATGCTTGAGGTCACCGATGCCAACGGATCGGTGTTCCTTGGGCGTCGTGTCTATTTCCTTGGGCTGGCCTATCGCGAATATTTCGATCTGACCCGCGAAGCCGGTGTCGTGCTGGATGAAATCACCGCCACCACCAAGGAAACATCGCAGTTCTGCATGCTGGACGGCAACAAATACACCGTCGCCCTGCAACGCGAAGGCAGCCGCCCGTTCCGCATCAGCGCCAATGTCGGGGAACGCACTCCGATCCCGTGGACGGCATCGGGGCGGCTGTTGCTGGGCCATTTTTCCGATGATGAAATCCGAAATCTGATTCCGGCAAACGATTTTGTTCTGCCCGATGGCAGCCATACCGATTTTGATGCCTATATCGCCGAAATCCGGCAGGCGGCAAAAGACGGGTTCTTTTCCTTTGACAGCATCGTCGACACCTTCACCCATTGCTTTGCCGCCCCGATCCGCGATCAGAACGGCGTGTGTGTTGCAACAGTATGTATTGTCGCCCCCAAGGATGATGCCCGCAAAAACTATGCGCAATATCGCGATGCGCTGAAATCCGCCGGGGACAAACTATCCCATAACGTCTGATGTCTTGTCCGTCCGCACGCAATATCTGTGCGTGGAGAAATGCCGGTTTCTTTGTGCTGAAAAGAGAAAGCGGCGGTTATCGTTTCCCGCATCGATAACCACCGCTGTTCCACCTTGAGAGGCCTGCGGGGAGAGAGACCCGCAGGTGAGAGACAAGCCTTTTGGGGACAAGTGCGAATGGGTTGCATTCGCGGGCTGTGTCGAGACCCGTTATAGGTCAGGAAAAATGACTACGCAAGTGAAAATCGTTCGCATTTGCATAAAATTTTTGGTTGAGAGATTTGGGGTGTTTCTATCCCGACTAAAATGGTTGGTTAATGTCGCGGTTTTCTGCGGATTTCAGGTCGAAAATGCCAAAAAGGCCGCACGATCAGTACAGCCTTTCAGGTTGGGTTGAACGGCAATATTTAAACGGAAATACGCCGCAGATGATTGTCCCAATGAAGCGATTTAAGCGAATCGTCGGGTAATTCGACGCGTTTTCGGCGAATCGCATCCATGCGCCACCCATTGCCAAGCCCGCTGGTACCAACGAACTGGCCTGCAACATCTGTCGCGGCAAGGCCGCAGCCATCCGGGGCGGCGATATGGGTCAGGAAGCCCGATGTTTTGACATCCCAGAACGTGATCAGTCCGCCGCGTGGGCAGGAAATGCCAAATACCTGTCCCGATGCGTCAAAGCGCACCGATCCGCAATATTGCCGCATGCGCAGCTGGACATTATCCGGGGCTTCGATCGGGCGGATTTCGCTACCCGGCTGCCATAGCCCAACCAGCGGTACCTGATCGGTCAGTTCCCCCTGATACTGGAAACCGGCCGCAATTGTCCCGTTGGGGGCGACATCAAGATGGCGGATGGATAATTGATGCCAGTCGGCTTTAAGTGCTGCCTGATGGATCAGTTTGCCGGTATGCCGATCAATAATCGACAGGTTGGGTTCCATACTGTCGATATTAAGGGCGGTCCGACCATCAAAGTCCGGGTGGGTGTGCAAGCCACCATTGGCGATGACAAGGCTTTCGCCGTCGGGCATCAGGTGCAATTCGTGCGGTCCGGTGCCAAAGCTGTCAAATTCGGCAATGCGGCGATATCCGTCTTCGGCATCCCAGACGGAAACAACCCCGCGGGCATGATCAAAATCATTCTCGGTGACATAAAGGAACCGGCCATCATTGGAATAAACCGCGTGCCCGTAAAACCGCCGATCTTCCGGGCAATGCAGCTTGGCGCGGACCTCGCCGCTATGGCGATCAAGGATCAGGCCATAAAGACCCGGCCTGCGTTCAACTGCGGCCACATCGATATGGTTCGGGCGCAGGCCAAGGTCATGACCCCGGCCGGGCAGGGCCTGTTCAAACAGGATCTTGCCATTGGCGTTGAACGCGCTGACATAAAAGTCATCATGATCCCCGGCACTGGCGGAAATATAGTGCGCCCGGTCTTCAATAGATGTTGGTGCGGCGGCACGCGCAATGCTGATCGGCAACAGGGTAAAGGCCCCGCCAACACCCATGAGTTTCAAAAACTCGCGTCGTTGATGTTTCATTTTCCAGCCTCCCGTTCGCCTAGTCACCGTCAAGTGCGTTAAAGCCGCCGCCCAATTGCGTCGTGCCGCCAACATCGCCCTCGACCAGCGTGTTGACGAAGCTGACCTGCCCGGCAAAGTCGGCGAGTTTCTGATAACCGTCTGGTTGATCCAAAAGCTCGACAATCGATGGCGGCAGCGTATCAAGCGCATCTACCATGGTTTGCCAGTTCAGCCGGAAGGACCGATCCAGAAGGCTGCTGTCGATCAGGGCAGAAAGGCCTTTGCCTTCTTCGCCGGTATCGCCCCACTTGCCGTCATAAATCGCAAAGAGCCCGGTCAGGTTGTGGGCGATATTGCGCAGGGACCGTTTGGATGTTGGGCTTTCGGCGCGGCTGGCTTTGCCGTCCTTTGGTCCGTCGCCAAGCGGACGGCCAAGTTTCTGACTGACAATGATCAGAAGTCCTTCGTGAAGTGCACGATAAAGGTCGGTCGCGGCAAATTTGGCATCCGGGTAATCCATGCTGTCCGGGCCGGCTTCCATCATGCCCTGGGCAAAAGCTGGCCATTCATCAACCAGTTCACCGGTCATGCGTTCCAGATTGGCGCCAATGGCCCCGCCATAACCGCACAGGAACACGCCATCCTCGTCATCGTCCAGAAGCTTGGGTGAAAGCTTGTCGTCAAACAGGACCTGCTCAAGCGCCGGAAAACCCTGCAAGGCGGCACTGGTTTCGGCGATTTTTTCCCGGTCGGTATAGATTGCGGGCTTATCAAACATCAGTTTGCGGAACTGCCTTGTCGCCGTGCCATGTTTGTCGGGCCAGTATTCGATATGCTGATCACGGCCATTGGCAATCAATGGTCCCATGCGCCACGGCTGTACTTCCTGCCAGACATCCATTGCCGCGTGGAAATCCTCGCGCACCTCGTCAAGGCCATCCTGATCGGGTTCGGCACAGAAATCATCAATCCCCTCAGACAGATTGTCCGTTGCATCATGCAGCGCATCAAGCTTTGGCGGCATGACCACACCCAGAAGATGTTCAAGAACCGGGCGGTAATTTTCATCGGGGATATCGGCGCGTGCACCGGGCGGTGCCAACCCCACCGTCAGCAAGGCAGTTGCCCCCAAAAGGGCGGCTTTGCGAGTGTGACACAGGAAAGGCATGATATCCCCCGAACAGTAAGGCGTCTAAAACAAGGCTTACAAAGACTTCAGAAACGCGAGCAACTTGCTGCGATCCGATGATGGCAAGAATGTGACGGCGTCGCGCGCGGGTTTTGCCTCGCCCCCGTGCCACAATACGGCTTCCAGAATGCTGCGCGCCCGCCCGTCATGCAGGTAACCGGCACGCGGATCGATTTCCTGCGTCCGGCCCAATCCCCAAAGGGGTGGCGTGCGCCATTCCGTGCCGCTGGCCTCGGCTTCGGGCCGATGATCGGCAAGCCCGTCACCCATATCATGCAGCAGAAGGTCGCTATACGGCCAGATCACCTGCCCGGATTGTTCCGGCATATCGGCACGTTCTGGCAATTGATAGCTTGGCGTGTGACAGGATGCGCATCCGATTGAATTGAAAATTTCGCGCCCGGCCATGACATCCGGATCGGATGCGTTGGGCCGCATGGGAGGGGCGATGTTCCGCGCGTAATAAAGCACAAGGTCGGTAATCTGGTCATGGGCCTCAAGATTATCGAACTCGGGATCGTTGCCATCCGGCGCACCGCGACAAAGGCTCTGGGCTTCGGTGCAGTCGCTGTATGCGTTCGGATAAAGCGGGGTTGAAAGGCCGATATCGAACTGGAATGCATTCTGGTTTTGCTGATCAAGGCTTGGCATTCCGGCCTTCCAGCCAAACCGCCCGATGGCGATCTCGTCCTCTGCAATATCCCAAACCCGGTTGACCCGGCCCGATATGCCGTTCCCATCGCGATCCTGCGGATCGGCGTTGGCAAGCAGGACCTCATCTGGAATGGCTTCCAGCAATCCCAGTCCGATCATTGGCGGGGCAATGCGCGGTGAAATCATTACATCATCATGCAATGGCCCATAGGCCAGATCAGCCATGCCGTAGGTCGGATGACGCAATTCGACTCTGGTGCCATCGGCAAGCTCGATGGTCTGGGTATCATAACGGACTGTAACCTTGCCCTCGGCCGGGACGGACGGGATCGAAAAATCCTGAAACTGTCCGCCATAAACCTGATCGGGCAGGGTCGATACACGCCCCGTTGCCAGCAATTCCCGATCCGTATCATTTTGCGACGGGATCGACAGGCGCAGCAACATGGATGTTGCCCCGGCTGATGGATCGTTTTCATCGACCGGATGGCCGCGGCCATTGCGGATATGGCACCCGTTGCACGCGCGCGAATTAAACAGTGGTCCCAAACCATCCGCTGCCTTGGTGCGCGTCGGGGCGGTTACCCAAAGCCTTTGAAAAAGGGCCTCGCCAAGCTTGAAATCAAGCCGCTTTTCAAAGGTCATATTGGCCGAATGATGGGTGAATGCCATTCGCCCGGTTTTCTTTTGCCATGTGGTTGCCCCGCCCGGCAGGCCATCGGCGGGCAATGATTCGTCGGCAAATGCCGGTGTCATTGCCCCGAAGACAAGGGCGGTTGCAATCATGAAACGGGAAAGGCGCATGGCGGGAAGCTGCATGGAATTCTTCTAATCGTAAAAGCGAAACGGCGGGAGAAAAATTCCCCCGCCGTCGGACTCATTTGGGGCATGACCCCGAATGCGGATCGTATCTGATCAATTGATCGAGGTCGGATTGTCAAGGCTGTCCGAACCTTCGAACTCGATCCCGTCAACGCCAATCGCGGCAACGATCTGTTCGATCGATTTGGTCTGATCGACAAGCGCATCGACAAAGGTCTGAACAACGGCATTGCCGTCTTCATTGTCCATCGCGATCAGCTGGTCGAAATGCTCGCCCGCCTGTGCGCGGCTGACCATGGCTTTACCCGCCAGAACCGATGCCGCCAGTTTGGCGCGCAGTTCGGTATCAAGGCCTTCATCCTTGGCGGCAACCATGTCCGAAAGCGATGCGCCTTCGACGACCGAACCGTCAACACGGGTATAGCGGCCAAGATAAACGTTCTGGATGCCCAACGCGTCATAGTAGTGCGAATTGTGGGTATTGTCCGAGAAGCAGTCATGCTCTTCTTCCGGATCATGCAGCAACAGGCCAAGCTTGGTGCGCTCGCCTGCCAGTTCACCATAAGAAAGCGAACCCATGCCGGTCACAATCGCGGTCAGGCCCGGAACGCCATCACCTTCAAGGACGGTTGCGCGTGCTTCGCCACCATCGGCCCACTGTGCGGTCATCCATTCCAGATCGGAAACCAGAAGATCGGTTGCGGCTTTAAGATAAGCGCCACGACGGTCGCAATTGCCATTGGTGCAGGCATCACCCGCGGCATAATCGGTCCAGGCGCGAGCACCGGCACCGGCTTCGGTTCCGTTCAGGTCCTGGCCCCACAGAAGGAATTCAATGGCGTGGTAGCCGGTGGCAACGTTGCTTTCAACGTCGTCAATTTCATGCAGGCTTTCGATCAGCGCGCCATCGATGGTCGACGCATCAAGGGTTTCACCGGAAATGCTCAGGCTCGGATTGGCAACGACATTGGCGGTATAGGCCGGGTTTTCTTCGTTTTCCTCGCCGTACAGATCGGTTTCGACATAGTCGATCAGACCTTCGTCCAGCGGCCATGCGTTAACCTTGCCTTCCCAGTCGTCGACAATCGCGTTGCCGAAACGGTAAACTTCGGTCTGCTGATAGGGCACACGTGAAGCCAGCCATGCGGATTTCGCTGCATCAAAAGTTGCCTGCGACGGATCAGAAACCAGTGCGTTGACAGCAGACTGAAGCTGCTTGGCGGTGGTAACCGAGTCTTCGTAACCGGCATGTGCGATATCGGCATAGGTGGTCAGGACGTCTTTTGCGCCCGGCGCGGCATAGGCCTGTGCGCCAAGGGTGGATGCCAGTGCAGCCATCCCCAGAATTTTAACGAGTTTCATAGGAGTTCCCATCTGTCCCTGAAGGTGAGCCAAGGGCATAGCCCATCATGCTTCCGCATAATAGTTACTGCTTGTGATAATGATTTGCAAACTTCAATTATCTCAACAAGCAGATTTTCCACATTTTTTGCTGTGATAACCGGAATTTGACCTGCACTTTCGGCCGGATCGGGGCATCATCACAATCTTGCATTATTTGCCCGCGCAAAAAGCAGAAAAGGGGACCTGCATATGAGCGATCAGATTGAACCGCAAAAAACCGTCCGGCTTTGGGATTTTCCCGTGCGCCTGTTTCACTGGGCGCTGGTGATCGCGATTGTGACATCCTGGTGGTCCAATCAGGAAGTCATGATCGATATCCATGCGATTTCAGGATACAGCGTGCTCGCACTCGTACTTTTTCGCATCATCTGGGGATTTGTCGGCAGTTCGAACGCGCGTTTTACCGGCTTCCTTGCCGGACCGCGCAAGGTGATCGGCTATATGCGCAAACTTCCAAACGGCTCGGCCCGCGACCTGACTTATCCGGGGCATAACCCGGCGGGCGGCTGGATGGTTGTCGTGCTGATCGCGCTGGTCGCAGTCCAGGCGATAAGCGGCCTTTTCACCAGCGAGGATACCTTCCTGTTCTTTGACGGTCCGCTGGTTGCCTATGTCAGTTCCGATTTTGCCAGCACGATGAATTTCATTCACCACACCAATATCAATCTGATTTACGCAGCGGTAGCACTGCATGTTCTGGCAGCGATCTTCTATCTGATGATCAAACGCGAAAACCTGATCGGTGCAATGATCACCGGCATGCGCAAAGTCCCCGAAAGTGTCGCCACCGGTTTCATGCAAATCCGCTTTGCGTCCCCGATCCTCGGGCTTGCGATTCTCGTGGTTTGTGGTCTGGCGGTGTGGGGAATGGTTATCATTGCCAGAAGCGGGTGAAATATTTTATCATATCATCATACTAAATTGGAAAATGTGTTGCATTGCGGTAAGTTACTGAGTTGACCGTCAGAATTCAGCGGTCATTAAAACCGAAAAACATGATATATACCGAAATTTATGCATCAGTAATTTTGATATAAAACAAATTACTTGATATATAAATTTCGTGTTCCTAGGCTGACCTCATCAAAGAACAAAATACAGGTGAGGAAACAGTCATGCGGGCACGTGTAACCATTCACAGGGACTTTACAATCGCGACAGTCGACAAGCGGGTTTACGGCTCGTTTCTCGAACATATGGGCCGTGCGGTTTATACCGGTATTTATGAACCCGGCCACGAAACCGCAGATGAAAACGGATTCCGTCAGGACACGTTGGAACTAGTACGTGGGCTTGATGTGCCGATTGTTCGCTATCCGGGGGGCAATTTTGTTTCGGCCTATAACTGGGAAGATGGTATCGGTCCGCGCGATCGGCGCCCGACGCGGCTTGATCTGGCGTGGCGTACCCGTGAAACCAACCAGATGGGGGTCAATGAATTCGCCGATTGGGCAAAGCTTGCCAATACAGAAATGATGCTGGCCATGAATCTCGGGTCGCGCGGGTTGGAAGATGCACGCAACTTCCTTGAATATTGCAACCATCCCGGTGGAACTTATTGGTCGGACCTGCGCAAGTCCCATGGCTATGCCGATCCGCATGATGTGCGCATCTGGTGCCTTGGCAATGAAATGGATGGTCCTTGGCAGGTCGGTCACAAAACCGCACGGGACTATGGACACCTTGCCAACGAGGTTTCCAAGGCCTTCAAATATTTCGATCAGTCACTTGAAACCGTGGTTTGCGGGTCGTCGAACGACAAGATGAAAACCTATCCCGATTGGGAAGCCACGGTGCTTGAAGAAAGCTATGACAGTGTTGATTACATCTCGCTGCACAAATATTTCGGCAACGAGGAAAAGGACACGCTGAACTATTTCGGCCGTGCCGAGGAACTGGACCGCTATATCGTTACCATCGGCGGCGTGATTGATTACATCAAGGCTAAGAAGCGTTCCAAAAAGGATGTCAAAATCTGTTTTGATGAATGGAATGTCTGGTATCACGACCGCAAAACTGATGATCAGCGGATCAAGGAATGGGACTGGCCGGTCGCACCGGCCTTGCTTGAAGAAGTCTATAATTTCGAAGACGCACTGCTGATTGCCAGCCTGCTGAACGTATTCATCCGCCGTTCTGACCGCGTCAAGATTGCCTGCATGGCGCAGCTTGTGAACGTCATTGCCCCGATCCTGACGCGTGAAGGTGGGCCGGCATGGGCGCAGACGATTTATTATCCCCTGCAGTTCGCATCAAAGCACGGGCGGGGCACGGCGCTGAATGTCAGTGTGGATGTCCCGCGCTACGATTGTGATGTATCTCAGGACGTGCCTTATCTCGATGCGTCGGCTGTGCAGGCCGAAGATGGTAAGTCTGTTGCGATATTCCTGATCAATCGCCACCTCGACAGCGACCTTGGTCTTGATCTGTCCCTTGAAGGATTTGGCAAAACGAGGGTGATCGAGCATGTCGAGCTGTCCGGTTACAAGCTTGAAGACCGCAATTCGATTGACGCACCGGATACTGTAACTCCGAAAAAGGGCAGCGGTATCGGACTTGAGGACGGCAAACTTGCCGGAACGCTCAAGCCGCTGTCCTATCACATGCTCCGAATTTCTCTTGATGCATCTGCCTGATGGTTACGGGCTGGCCGGAAGTGCCGGTCAGCCCGTCGTCATATCGGGTTCAGACTTGGGAGGATTACGGAAATGTCCGGTGTTACGCTGAGCAATATCAAAAAGGCCTTCGGGCCGGTCGAAGTTATCCATGATGTGAATATCTCGATCGAACAGGGCGAGTTCGTCGTCTTTGTCGGTCCGTCGGGCTGTGGAAAATCCACGCTGTTGCGAATGATTGCCGGATTGGAAGAAACGACAGGCGGCGTCATCAATATCGAAGGGCAGGATGTCACCCATCAGGAAGCCGCCAGGCGCGGCGTATCGATGGTATTTCAGTCTTATGCGCTCTATCCGCATCTGACGGTTTACGACAATATGGCCTTCAGCCTGCAAATTGCCCGTCGTCCAAAGGATGAAATCCGGGCCAAGGTCGAAGAAGCAGCACGCATTCTGCAACTTGATCAGCATCTGGACCGCAAACCATCGCAGCTTTCCGGCGGACAGCGCCAGCGCGTTGCCATCGGACGTGCCATTGTGCGTCAGCCAAAGGTCTTTTTGTTCGACGAACCTTTATCCAACCTTGATGCCGAATTGCGCGTTCAGATGCGCATGGAAATCGCCCGTCTACACAATCAGATCGGGGCGACGATGATTTATGTCACCCACGATCAGGTCGAAGCCATGACGCTCGCCGACAAGATCGTGGTGCTGAAATCGGGCGTCGTGCAGCAGATCGGATCGCCTCTTGATCTTTACGATAATCCCGATAACCAGTTCGTCGCCGGTTTCATTGGTTCGCCGAAAATGAACTTCCTGACCGGCACTGTCGCCAAATCAAAGAGTGGCACATCGGACGCTGTTGATATCCGATTGGATGAAGCCCCAAACAGTATCGTTTCGCTGACCCTTTCCGGACCAGTGCCAAAAGTCGGTACTGCCGTCACGCTGGGCATCCGTCCGGAAAATATCGAAACCGGTAACGTGACAGACGCGGATGGTCGTGCTGCGGAACTAACGCTTAAAACCGAATTTACCGAAGAACTCGGCGGGGTCAGCTACGTCCACAGCCTGACTGAAAGTGGCGTGCGCGTAACAATCGAACGCCGGTCAGATCGCAATCATATCGCACAGGATCACATATCGGCGCGCTTGCCGACACGTCACCTGTTTCTGTTCGATGCCGATGGTGCGCGCCTGCGATAACGCCGCAGCCCACCGGACTACAGTCGCCCGAAACGGGATGCAATCATAACAAGAAACCTGTCAGGGCATTTCAGGTCGGGTCTCATCACCCGGCGAACGAGGAGGAAACGTCGTGAAACATTTCATCAAGGCCGGTCTTTCGGCCGTTATCCTGATAAGCGGTTCTGCCGTCGCCAACGCCCAGACCCAGATTACCTGGTGGGATTTCCTTGAAGGCGGCGATGGCGTGCGTATGAAGGCACTGATCAAGGAATTCAACGAAACCCATCCGGATATCAATATCAGTTCAACCACACTGGAATGGGGCGTTCCGTTCTATACCAAGGTTCAAACCGCAACCGCAGTGGGTCAGCAACCAGATATCATGACCTATCACCTGTCGCGTTTCCCGCTGGCCGTGCCGCAGGGGCAGTTACGTCCGATCAGCGATGATGAGCTGACCGAGGCCGGGCTGTCGCCCGATGATTATTTCCCGTCAAGCTTCAACGCAGCCAAGGTTGGTGATCAGCTTTATGGCCTGCCGTTCGATATCCATTCCATCGTTCTTTATTACAATAAGGACGCTCTTGATAAGGCCGGCCTGCTTGGTGAAGACGGCAAACCAAAAGGGCTGGACGGGCTTGAAAACTTCAACGCAGCCCTTGCCAAACTTGAAGAATCCGGGGTCGAGGTTCCGCTGTCTCTGCATACGGATGAAGGCGGATCAATGTGGCGTGTATTCTATACGCTGCTTGCCCAGCAAGGCGCCCCATTTATCGAAGATGGCGAAATCCTCCCCGGTGATGCGGGGCTAAAGGCGCTGAATGCGATGACCAATTGGGTGGCATCGGGTTATTCGCCAGAGCTGATTTCCTACGAGGCATCCATCGCGCTGTTCACATCGGGTCGTGCCGCCATGCATATCAATGGTGTATGGGAAGTCCCGACAATGAAGGATCTGGCCAAGAACGGCGATCTTGGTTTCGAATGGGGTGCCATTCAGATCCCCGTTCTGATGGATCAAAAAGCGACATGGGCAGATTCTCATGCCTTTGCCATCCCGCACAGCGAAGCCAATCCGATTTCGGCTGAGAAGGTCAAAACGGTTCTGCAGATCATCGCTTGGATGAACGAACACAGTCTTTCATGGGCTGATGCCGGGCATATACCGGCTTTCAAGGCGGTTGCCGAAAGCGACGAGTTCAAGAAAATGGAACCGAATGCGACCTATTCCGCACTTGCTGAAACCGCTGTTTTCGATCCTGAAATCTCGATTGCCGGTGTCGCCGGGCCGATTTACGAAGCCACGCAGAATTTCATTGTTCCTGCACTCAACGGGCAGCTCGACCCCGAAGATGCGCTGGACATGGTGCGTGACGAACTCCAGGGCCTGGAACTTAACTGATCATCGGTGACGGTGGTGGCTGGCATTCCTCCCTTTGCCAGCCATCGCTGCCGGTGATCCCTTGCGTGACTTTCATGGCTATGGGGCGCATCAATGCGATTGAAATCCCGAAACAGAACAGTAACGGCCTTGCTGCTGATTGCGCCATTTGTGATCTGCTATCTCGTGGTCTTTGCCTATCCGGTTTACAAAATGTTCGCGATGAGCTTTACCGACGCGCCCTTGATCGGTGAAGGTGAATGGATCGGGTTCGATAATTATATCCGGATGTTCGAACACAAGCTGTTCTACACCTCGGTTTATAACACGCTTTATTTCGTGTTGCTGACGGTGGTGCCCAATACTCTGATCGGGCTTGGCATTGCGATGATGGTCGTCCGGTTGAAAGGCTGGATACAGGCAGGCATTCTGGTGCTGTTTTTCATGCCCTATATTCTGCCGGTGACGGTCGTGACACAAATCTGGCAGTGGATTCTTGATCAGCAGTTCGGGGTCGTCCAGCCCCTGATCGAAGCCGTCGTCGGCCGCCGTATCAGTGTATTCCGTGATCCGGTATGGGCAATGCCGATGGTGGCACTCGTGACCATATGGTGGACCAACGGGTTCAATGTATTGCTGTTCATTTCAGCCCTGCGCAATATTCCCGACGATTACTACGAAGCCGCATCGCTTGATGGCGCGAGCCGTTTGCAGCAGTTCCGTCGTATCACATGGCCTTTGCTATGGCCGGTGACCGCGCTGGTTCTTACCCTGCAACTGATCCTGCAGCTCAAGATTTTCGATCAGATTTACCTGATGACACAAGGCGGGCCGTTCAATTCGACCTATGTGTTGTTGCAGCTTGTCTATCGCGAGGCGTTCGGGCGCAATCAGGGCGGTTACGCCTCGGCGGTTGCGGTGGCGTTGTTTGTCATCATCGTGGCGGTGTCCGTTCTGCAATATCAGTTGCTTAAAGCGCGGGGGAAATAATGATGGGACGCATTTCGCCAAGCAACATCCTGCTTCTGATCTTTACCCTGATCGCAGCCTGTGCATGGGCATTCCCGCTTTACTGGGCGATTGTCACATCGCTGAAGCCGGAACCGGAAGTCGTTGGCAGTCTTTCGTTCTGGCCGCAGACATTCGATATTTCTTCCTATGCCTTTGCGTTATTCGATACCAATCTTGTGCGCTGGTACATCAATTCCATCGGGACGTCGGTTCTGATTACGGGCATCGTCATCATGATCAGCATGATGTGTGGTTATGCCCTGTCACAACTGGTCTTTCCCGGTCGTCGCGTGCTTTTTCTGGTGGTGCTGGCAAGTTTTATGGTGCCATCACAGGCACTCGTGGTATCGCAATTCGTGCTGATGCATAAATTCGGCATGGTCAATACGTGGGGCGGGATTATCCTGCCGCAGGTGATCATTCCGGTGGTTGTGATTGTTTATAAGCAGTTTTTTGACTCTGTGCCCCGTGAACTGCGCGAAGCTGCCAAACTTGATGGTTGCGGCGAATTCCAGATTCTGTTCAAGCTGTATCTGCCGTTGAATTGGGGGATTACAGCAGCACTTTCGATCATCACCTTTATCATGTCCTGGAACAACTTCCTGTGGCCGTTTCTTGTTACCACCTCCGAAGAAATGATGACGGTTACTGTCGGTATTACGCAGGTCGGTGATTCGTTCGGCGTCCAGTATGCGCGTGATATGGCGGTTGCCGTGATGGCAGCGATGCCAGTGGCTGTTGCATATCTGGTTTTCCAGCGCCGCGTGACCCAGGCGATCATGTTGTCATCGGGGATCAAGGGATAAGTTGGCCGTCGCCATTCCCGGCTATATGTACAGTCCGCATATGCATTGGCCGATGGATCGGAAAAGCTGAAGGGAACAATAAAAAGTCATGCAGACAAAATTACTGACAGTCGATCCGGTGAAAGACGCCGACATTGTTCAGGGGCTGGCATCGAAAACCAGGATTGATATCCTGTATCTTCTGCGCAAACACGGCCCGCAAAATGTCAATGAAATCGCCGAAATGATGGGATTGCCGCAATCGACTGTTGCAACCAATATCAAGACGCTTGAAAAGGCCGGATTGGTTGAAACCCAGACCATGAAGGCCAAGAAGGGCAATCAGAAAGTCTGTTCGGCAGCTTACAGTGAAATCTATATCCGCTTTGATGCGGATAAAACCAGCTCGGACGATGATCGGGTTGTCGTGAGTATGCCAATTGGCCTGTTCACCGAATTTGATGTCGGGCCACCTTGTGGGATGTGTTCGATTGAACGGATTATTGGTGTGCTTGATGTGCCCAATGTGTTTCTGGACCCGCAACGGATGCAGGCGGCCCTTCTATGGTTCACGCGCGGACATGTCGAATACAAATTCCCCAACAATGCCAAGGTCACCGGACGGTTGCCAAAGCGGATCGAGATCACTGCCGAGGTTAGTTCGGAAACCCCGGAAACCAACGCCGAATGGCCATCGGATATTTCGATCTGGATCAATGGGGTCAATGTCGGCATATGGACTTCACCCGGCGATTTCGGTGATCGGCGTGGCCTGTATTCCCCCGGTTGGTGGAAGCTGGAAGGATCGCAATATGGTCAGCTCAAGACCTGGGTGATCGATGAAAAGGGTACTTGGATCGACGGGCAGAAGATTTCCGATCAAACGATCCATACGCTGGAAATCATGGATCATCACTCGATCCGGTTCCGGATCGGGGTTGATGACAACGCCAAAAATCCGGGCGGGGTAAATATCTTTGGTCGCGGGTTTGGCGACCATGATCAGGATATTACCATGACCCTTTATTTTTAGGCTCGGCATCGCGGGTTAAAGAAATCCCCGAAAGGCTTTTCCTGTCGTACTGCCGGGGAGGGCAGCAGGGGGGGACAGGGCCTTTCGGGGATGTCCGAGCTTGCTCGTGCCCGGTATCTTCGATCTGTTACTTCGAACGGTATTCGTCGTGGCAGCCTTTGCAGGATTTGCCAAGTTCGCCAAGGGCGGCACCCATTGCGCCCTTGTCACCGGCTGCGGCCGCAAGGTTCATCGCTGCGGTTTTCATTTCCGGAAAACGGCCTGAAAAATCGTCCCAGTTTGTCCAGACATCCGGTTTGGCGGTTGTTTTTACCGATGCGTCGGCTGTATTGGGTTCGAACGCGGCCGGGGCGGCAGTGGCGGAAAACGCAATACCGTTGGCAAGGTTGCGGATCACACCATCGGGCAGTTCGCACTGGCCCTTCATGTAGCAGCCAAGTGTCCCCATCGCACCACCGATGCCATCCATCAGCATCTGACGGGTTTGAACGGTTTCGTTATCCATCGCCTCGTCGGCCTGTGCAGTACCAAATACCCCCAGACCAAGGGCAAGGGATGCGGTCATCAAACCGGCGGTCACAATATGCTTCATGGCTCTCTCGTTGGTTGTCTCTATGAAACTCTCTGACGGATCGGGGTATTGCGAGCGACCCCGGTTCTTTTATTTCTTATATTAAGGTCACAAGCATTGTTGCCTATGACTTGTCGGTGCGCTTAGTCTCCCAATTGCGCCCCGAAATTCGGAATCACAACCGCGTGATCACCGAATAAATTATTGTAAATGACGTGCACAAGGAAACGCCCCCAAATGTCCGCTGTGTCCAACGCCGCCCCCGATGCCAGCCAAACCGCCATTTCCAATGGCAGATCGCGCGCCCGCAGGCTGATCTCCGACTGGAACCTTGATAAGGCATTTATCAATGGCGACTGGGCACGTGCTGATTCGCGCGAAGCCATTGATGTGTATGATCCGGCAACCGGCAAGGTGATCGGCGATGTGCCCTTCATGCGCACATCCGAGGCACGGCGCGCGATTGATGCCGCGGATGCGGCATTTCCGGCATGGTCGCGCATGCTGGCAAAGGATCGATCCGGCTACCTCAAACGCTGGCGCGATCTTTTGGAACAGCATCAGGATGATCTGGCCGCTCTTATCACGCTTGAACAGGGTAAGCCTTATGATCAGGCATTGCGCGAAGTCGTCGGCGCCATTGCCTATGCCGAATGGTATGCCGAGGAAGCCAAGCGCGCCTATGGCCAAACCATGCCCGCGACCCAGCGCGACCGGCGCGTGGTGGTGCAAAAGCATCCCGTGGGTGTGGTGGCGGCGATCACGCCATGGAACTTCCCACTGACCATGGTCGTGCGCAAATGTGCCCCGGCGCTGGCGGCGGGGTGCACGATTGTTGTCAAACCGGCCGAAGATACCCCGATTTCTGCCCTTGCCGCCGCCAAACTTGCCGAAATGGCCGGTTTCCCGGCGGGGGTGTTTAACGTCGTGACCGGCCAACCCATGCCGATTGGCGAGGCCCTGACAGGGGATCCGCGTGTGCGGATGCTGTCCTTTACCGGCTCGACCGAGGTCGGCAAACGGCTGATGGTGCAATGTGCGCCGACGGTCAAGAAACTGTCGCTGGAACTGGGCGGCAATGCGCCCTTCATCGTGATGGATGATGCCGATATTGATGCCGCCGTGGCCGGGGCCATGATTTCCAAATTCCGCAATAGCGGTCAGACCTGCGTCTGTGCCAACCGCATTTTCGTGCAGGACGGGGTCTATGACAGCTTTGTCGAAAAATTCATCGCCGCAAGTCATGCCCAGACCATCGGCAACGGCTTCATTCCCGGTACGGATATTGGCCCGCTGATCAATCGTCAGGCGGTGGCAAAAGTTGAACGATTGATCGATGATGCGAAAAAACGTGGCGCGACCCTGCATTACGGTGCTGACCGCCCCGAAGAAGGCCACTTCATTCGGCCGCTGGTGATGACCGATGTGTCCCTTGATACCGATTGCTTTAACGAGGAACTGTTTGCCCCGGTTGCGCCGATCTATCGTTTCAGAACCGAGGCCGAGGTGATCGAACTTTCCAACCGGGTACGTGCCGGTCTGTCGTCTTACCTTTTCAGTCGTGATATCGGCCGTATCCAGCGGATCGCCGATGGGCTTGAAACCGGGGTGGTTGGTATCAACGATGGCACCACGTCCCACGAAGGTGCGCCGTTTGGCGGCGTGAAGGAAAGCGGGCAGGGCCGCGAAGGCGGTCATTGGGGGCTGGAAGAATATCTTGAACCCAAATATCTGAATTATGCCCTGGGCTGAACCCGCGAATATTCGCCGACTTTCGTGCTATAATTCGAAGATCGCAGAGCGGCAATTTTGCGCACCACTATTGCCGTTCTGCGATTTCTTAATCAGCCATGCAAAATTGAACGGTGTGCAGTTCCCGGAATCGAGTCTGCAATTTAAAACCGTTTTGTCGGCAAATTGCCATTTAAGACCCCGTCTGAAGCATCAGAAACGCCCTGTTTGATCTGCCTCAATCCCTTTATACGCAAAGGATAGAGGTCTAATTGATCCGGCCTGTTCGGATTGTGTTTGAGCTGTGTAAAACAGTGCCGGGAAAATTTCGTTCAAGTTGAATGGCTTATTTGTCATGAGACAATCATGCGTCTTTCGCATGAAATGATTATGACGGACTTGTGTCTGGATATGCGCCAAATGCATGGGTGAGGTGAAAAAACTCGTCTCGTAGGATCGAATAAACAGGCGTACACCGGCTTCAGAACAAATCAACGCGAAACCGGAGCGCACATAGCTCCGCCTGTTATGGAAAGGATAAAGCCATGCGTCGTTATGGTGATTACGATCTGACCACGCTGCAGCGCGAAGCCGAAAAACTCCGTGCTCAGGCGATCCGCAAAGCAGTTGTTACTTTGGCCCGCAAAATTGCTTCCCTGTTTGGCGGTAACCGCCTTCCGGGTGGCCGTCCGGCTGGTGCCTAAGCTTAACGCTTGGCGATGAATACCGGGTCGAATGACCCAAGAAACACCCCCGCATTCCTCCCATGCGGGGGTGTTTTGATTCCCATCCCCACCACAGGGCTTCACGCCACCGTCCGGTCCCGCTATTAAAGGGAATAACCAGATAACCCGATTGCGGAGCGTGCCTGATGAAACTTGCCCATTATGCCTTTGGCGAAGAAAACCGTGACAATGGCACGCTTGTGATCCTGCACGGGCTGTTCGGGCAGGCGCGTAACTGGACCGCCATCGCGCGGCGTCTGGCGGAAAAGTATCATGTGGTCACCGCAGATCTTCGCAATCATGGCCGGTCCGACTGGGACATGAACATGACCTATCCGGCGATGGCATCGGACATCGCCGAACTGATCCGGGATGTTGCCAATGGTCCGGTACACCTGATCGGACATTCGATGGGGGGCAAGGCATCGATGGTGCTGACCCTGTCACAGGATGCGGATCTGGTTGCCGATCTGGTTGTGGTTGATATTGCGCCTGTGACCTATGATCATGACTATACCGGCTATATCAGTGCCATGAAGTCTGTGGATTTCGATGCGGTATCGCGCCGCGCCGAAGTCGAAGACGCACTCGTCAGTGGCGTTTCGGAAAAGGGCGTGCGTCAGTTCCTGGCGCAGAATGTCGCGACCGACAAGGAAACCGGCAAAATGTCATGGCAGGTCAATATCGATGCCATGGCCAACCACCTTTCCGACATCACTGGCTGGCCCGAAACGGTGGGGGGCAGTTTTGATCGTGATGTGCTGTTCATATCTGGTGCCAATTCGCATTATGTCGACCCCAAGGATCGCGATCATATCAAATCGCTGTTTCCCAGGGCGGCCTTTACCAGCATCAAGGGCGCAGGCCACTGGGTCCATGCCGAAAAACCCGATGCGGTATTGCTGACCCTGTCGGCATTTCTGAACCGCTAACGGATATTTTGATATGACCGAGCTTCCCAAAGGTTGGAACTTGCCGGAAAACGACAATATCCGCGTTCAGAACATCGAATGCCTGTCGGATAACTGGTATCACCTGTATCGCGTCAGCTTTGATCTGCGCCGAAGCAACGGCGAATGGCAGTCCCAGCAACGCGAAGCCTATGACCGGGGCAACGGGGCGGCCATCCTGCTTTATAACCGCGCGGCTGGCACCGTGATCCTGACACGGCAATTTCGCCTGCCATCCTTTGTGAATGGCAATGAAAACGGCATGCTGATCGAAGTTCCGGCAGGGTTGCTTGATGATCGCGATCCGGCATCCGCCGTGATTGCCGAGGTCGAAGAAGAAACCGGTTACAGGATCGGCAAACCGCAAAAGGTGTTCGATCTGTTCATGAGCCCGGGTTCCGTCACTGAGCGCCTGCATCTGTTTGTGGCCGAAGTCACAAGCGATCATCGCGCGGGCGAGGGCGGTGGTTTGCATGAAGAGGGCGAGGACATCCACGTGCTTGAAGTGCCCTTCAGGGACGCACTGGCCATGATATCGGATGGCCGCATCCGGGATGCCAAAACCGTCATTCTGTTGCAGCATGCCGTGTTAAACGGCCTGTTTGACTGAGATTCCCGAGAAGCCAAAGGAGAAACCGATGTCCGGTTTTCGCAAGGATCATGTTCATTGGTCCGATATCGCTCAAAACTGGATCGCCTGGGCGCGTAAACCGGGGCATGATGCCTTTTGGCAATTCCGCAAAAATTTTGCTGACTTTGTCGGCCCGGGAACCGGCATTGCACTTGATGTCGGTTGTGGTGAGGGGCGCGGTTCACGGCTTCTGGCCGAACTTGGCTATGACGTCACGGGTATTGACCCGGTAGCTGACCTTGTTCTGGCGGCGCGTGAAGCTGCCACCGATAGCAGATCGTCCTATCATATTGCACCGGGCAATGATGTGCCCTTTGACAATGAAAGCTTCGATCTTGTGCTGGCCTATAACGTTCTGATGGATGTGGATGATCTTGCGGGTACGCTGGATGAAATTCGCCGTGTCTTGCGTAAGGACGGGGAACTGGTGATTTCGATTGTGCATCCATTCAGGGACCGTGGCCGCTTTGACGGGACGGCTCCTGATGCCCCCTTCCTCCTGACGGGCAGTTATTTCGGAGAGCGCCGGTTTGAAGGCAGCGAAGAACGCGATGGCCTGATCATGCATTTTGCCGGATGGTCGCGGCCGCTTGAGTATTACATCAATGCGTTGGGCAAGGCCGGGTTTGGTGTATCGGCCATGCGTGAACCGGCTCCCGATCAGGCTGATCGTGACATGCTCAAACAATGGTCGCGTGTGCCACTGTTCATGTGGTTCAAGGCCCGTCCTCTTTGATCATTGCATCTCACCACGGCAACTCATTGCCATCATAGGCAAAGAAGCCGCCGCTTTGTGATGGCTGCAATCCGTCAATCACCATCAACATATTTGCCGTTGCCTGATCGGGGCTTTGTACATTGAGCCCCGATTTGGCAAACGGGCCCGAAAGGCCGGTATCGACCGTGCCGGGATGCAGGGCGACGCAGATCGCATTGCGTTTGCTGCGTGCAAGTTCGATGGCGGTGCATTTTACCAGCTGGTTCAATGCGGCCTTTGCCGCCCGGTAACTGTACCAGCCGCCCATCCGGTTATCGCCAATGCTGCCGACCTTGGCCGACAGGGTGGCAAAGACCGATTTGCCGTCACGCGGTAAAAGCGGCGTGAAATGCTTAATCAGCAAGGCCGGACCGATGGCGTTGATCAGAAACGATTTCGCCATGTAATCGGCATCGATCTGGCGCAATGATTTTTCCGGCTGAAATACTCCATCATGCAGATAGCCGGTGGCATCGATGATCAGGCGAACGGATTGGTTCTGTGCGGATGCCTGATCGCGAACAAAGGCAGCGGCATTTTCGATGCTGCCAGGATCGGCGAAATCGATGGCGGGTTCGGTGCCGCGCGACAGTTCGATCACACCATCAAACCGGCCACAATCGCGAAGATGTTTCACAAAGGCCCGGCCAATACCGCCGGTCGCGCCGATGACGATTGCGATGCCGGCTGTATCGAAGCTTTGCAATTTGGGTGCTGGCGTTCCCGGCATGATCTGATCCCCGATCCGGTTTGATGTCTTGCCTGTTTTACGCGGGTAAAATTGCCTCGGTTCAGGGATTGTCACAGGGTCGGATACCACCCGTCTCTGATGCGTCAGTTATCTTTTATCTTTCGCAAATCAGGGACAATCCAATGCCATATGTTTTCAGTCAGGCCGCCAACCCGCTAGCTATCGCCGAATGTGAATATGCAAGTGCCGCCGAAATCCGCTTCTCGACTTTCACAAGCTGTATCGGGATCGTTGGCATTCGCAATGGCGAGGTTTTCGGCATCCATTTGCCGCTTGCTGTCGACGATTTCGTCACCAACGCCGATATTGATGCTGCGCTGGTGCATTGCCAGGGCTTGGCACAGACAACAATTACCGGGGTGATCGGGGCGTGGACCTCTTCCCGGCCGACTGTATATGCCTATCTTGTTGCCCAGTTGGGCAATCCGGCAATTGGTGTGGATCATGACGAGGGCGTTTACGGCGCGCGCGTGAACAATGGCAATCTGGTTCTTTCCTATCCCTGATAACCCGCCATAATCACATAGCCGTCAAAGCCAAAAGCCGCCCCGGATAAGGGCGGCTTTTGAATGTTCTATTCATCCGGGGATCGAGGCGCTGCCTATTCGGCGGCTTCGATCCGGGTCATGTCAGGCGCGCTTTTGCGGCCCTTGCCCTGCTGATCGTGGCGACGGATGAAATCCTTGATCCGCGGGCTGATCTGTTCGCGCCAGCGACGGCCGTTAAACACGCCGTAATGGCCAACACCCTTCTGAATGTGATGCATGCGCATATTATCGGGCAGATTGGCGCAAAGCTTGTGGGCTGCGCGTGTCTGACCCATACCGGTGATATCGTCGCGTTCGCCTTCGACCGTCAGAAGGGCGGTCTTGGTGATGGCCGATGGTTCAACCGGAACCCCCTGCCAGCGCATCGTCCCTTCGGGCAACTGATGTTCGTGGAACACGGCTTTCAGCGTCTGAAGATAGAACTCCGCACTCATATCCATGACGGCCAGATATTCGTGATAGAAATTGCGCTTGGCATCGGCACTTTCGCCGTCCCCCTCGACAAGATGGGTGAACATCTCGTGATGGGCCGAAACGTGCTTGTCCCAGTTCATGCTCATGAAACCGGCAAGCTGCATGAAGCCCGGATAAACGCGGCGCATCACCCCGGCATGGGGCAATGGCACATGCGTAATGACATGGCGTTCAAACCAGTCGAGGCTGTGCTGCTTGGCAAAGTTGTTGACCTCGGTCGGGTTTTCACGGGTATCGACCGGGCCGCCCATAAGGGTCATCGATGCTGGTTGGCAGGGCTCGTTCCCGGCGGCCATCAGCGATGCGGCCGCAACCACCGGAACCGATGGTTGGCACACCGCCATCAGGTGGGTGTTCGGGCCAAGCTTGCGCAGGAACTGCATGACATAGTCGATATAGCTATCAAGGTCGAAATGACCCTGATGCACCGGAACCATGCGGGCATCGATCCAGTCGGTGATGTAAACATCATGATCGGGCAGCAATGCCTCGACCGTGCCGCGCAGCAGCGTTGAAAAGTGACCCGACAGCGGGGCCACGATCAGAAGACGCGGATCATCCGGCTGATTTTTAAGGTGATCGGTTTCGCGTTTGAAATGCAAAAGATTGCAGAACGGTTCGCTGTGGACGATTTCCTCGGTCACGGCGACGGTTTCACCATTTATGACCGTGGTATCAAGGCCGAATTCCGGTTTGCCATAACGGTGCGTGATATGGGTGAACACATCAAACGCGGCGGCGGCCGCACGGCCCTGATGGGTATAGGATAGCGGGTTGACCGGATTGCGCAGCCACTTCTTGCTCGCATCCGCTGCCATGCGCAACGGGCTGATGGTGGCGTGCTGCAATTCATAGAGATGGTACAGCATTAATCTCTCACTCCCCGGCGATGCAAAGGTTCGGTGTGGGGTGCATCGACCGTGTTGGTCCCCGGCTGCATTTGTCCGAAAGAATTTCCGGTGGGCAGGCCTTCTGTTTTTCGTAAATCCCGGGCCGGCTCATGCGGGCGACCGGTGGAACGGGTGATCATCGCGGGTTAACATCCCGCAATATCACGATAAACAGAAATCCTGCATTCATCAGAACCCTACGATACTTCAGGTTTCAATCAATAACCTAAAAGTATGATGAATTTCCAAACTTTCGTGTTTCACCTTGATTCAAACCAACATTCAGGGTGCTGTCGAGTGAAATTTTGCGATGCAGCGTAAGTTGTTGCATTGCAACAGTAGTTTGAGGTCCGAAAGGCAGGGGAAAAGTATTCCGACCTATACATAGGGTTAGTTTTTTCGGGACTCGGCCCGTTTGCGGGCCGAACAAAGAAAAACGCTGCCGTCGGGGAAACAGCAGCGTCAAGTAGCGCGGAATAGCGAAGGTAATATGCAAGTTACAATTCACGAAATCCGGATCGATGGATGAGGGACGACCGACAGACGGGACAGGGTATGGGTGCGGGGTTGCCTGCCGGTCGTCACCCTGGATGGGAAGTCCATCCGGGTCTCGCAAAAGGTATGAGCTTTGATCAGATCAGACCGCGAAGGGTTTGCGCCATTCCCAGTCCGATAACGAACAGGAAAAATCCGGTGCTTCCGACCACGGCAACCGTGCTGCAAAGCTCGTTCAGGCGGTTCGGATTTTCAAGCAACTTCATCATGGCTGTGTCCTCCTCAATCTGTCTGAAGAAACCATACTGATCCTGTTTTGTTCTCACAAGAACAAAATTAGAACAAAAGCCGATAAAATATTTAAGTTATTGATTTTTAATGAAATTTATATGGCCTCGATGTTCTTGTCTTTCGAAGGAAAATGAGAACATCGGCGGTGCATGACCGGTATCAGGTTGAATGAAACCCGCAGAAACCAACGCTTTTGCGCGAGTCTTCCGAAATGATGAACCGCAGGGGAATGAAAAACGGAACATCATCGCATTCCCGATGTTCTGTCGTGCGATGGCGGTGGACTATTCTGCGGCGGATGCCGGAATGGCGGTGCGTCGGTCCGGAACACCGTCTATCTCGCTTGGCAGCGGACGGGCCGGAACGGCACCGATACGGGCATCGGGCATTGGCGGGTGATCGGGGAACTGGCCGTGAATGCGAATGTTCTCGCGATAATCGCTGGCCGATTTCCCACGATACTGGCGAAAACGCCGGTTGAAGTTCGAAAGATTGCTAAAGCCGTTATTCTCGGCGATCTGATAGATCGGAAGATCGGTGCGCGATAGCTGCACACAGGCCCGCGAAATCCGGTATTCGTTCAGATATTCGACAACACTGCGCCCGGTATAACGTTTGAACAGCCGGTAAAAACTGCTTTCACTGACCCCTGCCACATCGGCAAGCGACGATACCCGAAGAGGTTCGGCGTAATGCGCGTGAATGAAAGCCAATGCGCGATCCACCCGGATAGATTCACTGTTCTTCCCGGCTTCGCCGCCAAAATTGGCCGATGCCAGCGGTTTGTCGATCCCGGCAAGCAGGGCTTCAAGCAGTTCGATCATCAGGATAAAGCGCCGCCGCGGTTTGGCATCATCAAGGTGCGGGCAGATTTCCCGAACGCGGGCGACGGCGTCATCGGTAAAGGAAAGACCGCGACGCGCACGGGCAAATAATTCGTGAAAATCGGCAAATTCAACAAAATCCCGCGTCAGGTTTTCCACCCATTCCTGCGACAGCCAAAGCACATAAACCTCGATCGGGCGGGACGGATCAATGCGTTTGCATTCCCAAAGATGGGGCAGGTTGGGGCCGACCATGGCAAAATCCAGCCCGTCAAACGCCTGCCGGTGATCGCCAATCAACCGCGATCCTTTGGCATTCAGCGTCAGGGTCATCTCATATTCGGGGTGCTGGTGCCAGTTGCAGCGAAAATCATCCCAGACATAGTGAAAATAACCCCAGCTATATCCCTGTGGATTCGTGATCCGTTCCTGGATGATCCGCATATCGTCCTACTATTCGTGTCGTGATTGCTGCGAATTTGCAGAATAGTATCATCCTTTGAAGGATATGACACTTTGAAAAGGTGCGATCAGGCGTATCCTTTTTCAATCGGGCGGCTTCGCGCCGGGAAGCAATCACCAAAACAGATTGCAGCCGGTGATTGCACCTGGGGTTCCGGCACGGGCGCCCGACCCGGACAAAAAGACCAATCAAAATGAATAAAAGCAGCTGCCAAAAGCTGCATGGGAAAACCGATAACATCCTAGGGAGGTCTAGATGACCTTGATGAAAAAACTGCTCGCAACGGCGGGCGTTCTTGGCGCGACTTTTGCGATGGCCGGATGGGCCAATGCCGCAAAGATTTCTATTTCCTGTGGTGCCGTCGGGCAGGAACTTGCGCTTTGCCAGGAAGGTGTCGATGCATGGGCAAAGCAGACAGGCAACGAAGTCGCGGTGATTTCCACCCCGAACTCCACCACCGAACGACTGGCCCTTTATCAGCAGATTCTGGCAGCCGGATCGTCCGATATCGATGTGTTCCAGATTGATGTGATCTGGCCGGGGATCCTGGGCAACCACTTCATTGATCTTAACGAATACATGGCGGACGAAGCCAAGCAGCATTTTGAGGCCATCGTCACCAACAACACCTTTGAAGACCGGCTGGTCGCCATGCCGTGGTACACGGATGCGGGCGTACTTTATTACCGCAAGGATTTGCTGGAAAAGTATGGCGAAACTGTTCCTGAAACCTGGGAACAGCTGACAAAAACAGCGCAGAAAATCCAGGAAGGCGAACGCAAAGCCGGTAACGACAAAATGTGGGGCCATGTGTTTCAGGGCCGTGCCTATGAGGGCCTGACCTGCAATGCGCTGGAATGGGTGGTTTCGTTCAATGGTGGTTCGGTGGTCGAACCGAACGGCGATATTTCGATCAATAACGATCAGGCCAAAAAGGCAATTGAAACCGCTTCAAACTGGATCGGCACCATTTCGCCCGAAGGTGTCCTTGGCTATGCCGAGGAAGAAGCACGCGGTGTGTTTCAGTCAGGCAATTCGGTCTTCATGCGCAACTGGCCCTACGCCTGGGCGCTGGCCAATTCGGCAGACAGCCCGGTCAAGGGCAAGGTCGGTGTTGCTGCCCTGCCCAAGGGCGGTGAAGACGGCCGTTCGGCCGCAGCCCTTGGTGGCTGGCAGCTCTCGGTTTCGAAATATTCGGAAAATCCCGAACTTGCAGCCGATCTTGTGAAATTCCTGACCTCCTACGAAGAACAGAAACGTCGCGCGATCAAGGGTTCCTATAACCCGACGATTGCCGATCTCTACAAGGACGAGGAAGTCCTTTCTGCCAATCCGTTCTTTGGCGATCTGTACGAGACATTCACCAGTGCGGCACCGCGCCCGTCAACCGTGACCGGTTCGAAATACAATCAGGTATCAAGCGAGTTTTGGCAGGCGGTGCATGCATCCTTGTCGGGATCGCAGACCGTCGATCAGGCGGTTACCGGGCTTGAACGCAACCTGAAACGTGTAAAGCGTTCCGGCTGGTAAACGGACCTCGCAGTACCGGGGACGATGGTCGCCCGGTACTGCCCCGATCCTGTTTTCGTACCGGTTTGCTTAGGCCGGTTTGATGGATGGCGGTCATGGCCGATCATCCCCCTTCAAGATCAAGAGCGGTTCCCATGGCGCAAGCTTCGTCCCTGACGCGTGCAAGACGGCGTTCGGCATGGCTGTTTTTAACACCGATGCTGGTCATTCTTGCCGCAGTGGCCGGTTGGCCGTTGCTGCGGACTTTCATCTTTGGCTTTACCGATGCCAATCTGTCCGACCTTGGAAATTATGGCTTTATCGGCTTTGAAAATTTCTATGCGGTTTATGATGGCGAGACGTTCGGCCTTCTGGCCGATCCGGAATGGTGGCAGGCGGTCTGGAACACGATTTACTTCACCGTGATTTCGGTTTCGCTTGAAACAGTGCTGGGTATCATCGTGGCGCTTGTCCTTAATCAGGAATTCAAGGGGCGCGGTCTGGTGCGGGCGGCGGTTCTGATCCCGTGGGCGATCCCGACAATTGTATCGGCCAAGATGTGGAACTGGATGCTGCATGACCAGTTCGGCATCATCAATGATCTTCTGATGTCGCTGGGGCTGATTGCATCGCCGATCGCCTGGACGGCCAATCCCGATACGGCGATGGTCGCTGTGATCATGGTTGATGTCTGGAAAACCACACCGTTTATGGCGCTTTTGACACTGGCAGCCCTTCAGATGCTGCCAAGTGACTGTTACGAAGCCGCCCGTGTTGATGGCATCCATCCGGTCCGGGTGTTTTTCAAGGTAACCCTGCCGCTGATCAAACCCGCATTGATGGTGGCCGTGATCTTCCGTGCCCTTGATGCATTGCGTGTGTTTGACGTGATTTATGTTCTTACGCCAAACAATCCGAATACCATGACCATGTCGGTCTATGCCCGGCAGCTTCTGGTCGATTTTCAGGAAGTCGGATATGGCTCGGCGGCATCAACGCTGCTGTTTCTTGTGATCGCCTTTTCGATCATGGCCTACATGATGATCGGCCGGGTCCGGCTCGACGAGGGGGGACATTAACATGAACCGCAATGTCAAATCCCTGATGATGAAGGCAGGGTTCTATCTTCTGGTGGCGGCGATCGTGATCTTTGCCGTTTTCCCGTTCTACTATGCGATCCTGACCGCGTTCGAAACCGGATCGGCCCTGTTTGACGTCAATTACCTGCCCGAAAGTTTCAGTTTCTCGAACTATCTGTCGGTGTTTGAAGGGCAGCCGTTCGGTCGCAATATCTTCAATTCGATCTTTGTCAGTGTGATGGTGGTGGCCCTGTCGCTTTTGATGGGGGTAACGGCATCCTATGCGCTTGCACGGGTTAAATTCGCCGGGCGTGGCCTGTTGCTGGTGACGATCCTGTCGGTATCGATGTTCCCGCAGGTCGCGGTGCTGTCGGGCATGTTCGAACTGATCCGCGCGGTCGGGCTTTATAATTCGATGTTCGGGCTTGCGATTTCATACATGATGCTGACCCTGCCATTCACGGTCTGGATCCTGACCGCCTTCATGCGCGAATTACCGCGCGAACTTGAAGAAGCCGCCGTGATGGACGGGGCCAGCCCGTGGACGGTGATAACGCGCGTGTTCCTGCCGGTCATGTGGCCTGCCATGGTCACCACCGGACTTCTGGCCTTCATCATGGCATGGAACGAATTCCTGTTTGCCCTGACCTTCACCCTGACCAATGAACAGCGCACCGTGCCGGTTGCCATCGCCCTGATTTCCGGGGCCAGCCAGTTTGAAATGCCATGGGGCAATATCATGGCGGCATCGGTGATCGTGACGGTCCCCCTGATTGTTCTGGTTCTGATTTTCCAGCGTCGCATCGTTTCCGGCCTGACCGCCGGGGCTGTCAAAGGCTGATGCGGCTTCTCGTCCCACATGACCTAAGGTGACTTAAATGGCTTTGGCCGGAAATCCTGACTGGTGGCGCGGTGGCGTCCTGTATCAAATCTATCCGCGCAGTTTCTTTGATTCCAATGGCGATGGCATTGGTGATCTGCCCGGCATTACCCAGAAACTCGATTACATTGCCGATCTGGGCGTCGATGGCATCTGGCTGTCGCCGTTCTTTACCTCGCCCATGAAGGATTTCGGCTATGATGTCGCGGATTACCGCGATGTCGATCCGATGTTCGGAACATTGGCCGATTTCGACCATCTGGTTGAAAAGGCCCATTCGCTTGACCTGCGCGTCACCATCGATCAGGTCCTGTCGCACAGCTCCGATCAGCATGCCTGGTTCAAGGAAAGCCGGTCATCACGCGATAATCCAAAGGCCGATTGGTATGTCTGGGCTGATCCCAAGCCCGACGGCACGCCACCCAATAACTGGCTGTCGATCTTCGGGGGTTCGGCATGGAAGTTCGATACCACCCGGCAGCAATATTACATGCACAACTTTCTGGTCAGTCAGCCGGACCTGAATTTCCATAACCCGGATGTACAGGCCCAGTTGCTTGACGATGTGGAATTCTGGCTGCGTCGTGGGGTGGATGGTTTCCGGCTTGATACCGCGAATTTCTATGTCCATGACGCGGAATTGCGCGATAACCCGCCATGGGTTCCGGGTACCCACCGGCCCGAAGGCGCGCCAAAGGAAAATCCCTATACCCGCCAGATGCATGTCTATGACAAAACGCGACCGGAAAATATCGCGTTCCTTAAAAAACTGCGCGCGGTTCTCGACAAATATCCGGGGGCAACGACGGTTGGTGAAATCGGATCGGACAATTCGCTGGCGACCATGGCGGAATATACCGCCGGGGGCGATAAACTTCACATGGCCTATACGATCAATCTGCTGGAAAGCCCGCTTGAAACGCCTTTGATCCGCGGGATGTTGCGCAATGTGTTTGACGTCCTTGGTGATGGCTGGCCGTGCTGGGCGGTGTCGAACCATGACTTCGTCCGGGTCGCGACCCGTTGGGGCAGGGACAAGGGCGGCGATAATGATGCCCGCCTTCGCATGATCCCGGCCCTTTACACCACATTGCGTGGCACGCCCTGCATCTATCAGGGGGAGGAACTTGGCCTTGAAGAGGCCGTCGTCCCCTATGAATTGCTGCAGGACCCTTACGGGATTGAAATGTGGCCGGAATTCAAGGGGCGCGATGGTTGTCGGACCCCGATGCCGTGGATGAATGCCAATATTCCGCATGGCGGTTTCACCACAAGCGATACGCCGTGGCTTCCGGTCCCGCAGGATCACAGCGCGCTTGCGGTTGCCGAACAGATGGATGCCCCCAATTCGCTGCGCAGTTTCTATCGTGATCTTCTGGCGTGGCGCAAAATCCATCCGGAAATCATCAATGGCGATATCGAGATGCTCGATATCGATGACAATGTCATCGCCTATGCCCGGATGTCGGGCGTGGTCCGGACCATCTGCGTGTTCAATACGACGCCCGATGCCCGAACCGTGACCTTGCCCGGGCGTTCGGATGCGAATTTCGCCCTTAACAGCGGATCGGTTACCGGCAATCAGCTTTCGCTGCCGGGCTGGGGCTTTTATTTCGGAACGATATAAATCGACAAGTCGAGGGAGGAACCCGCATGTCTGAAGTGGTTCTTAAGCAGGTTAAAAAACGTTTCGGTCCGATCGAGACCATTCATGGTGTCGATCTGAACATCCGCGATGGCGAATTTTGCGTGTTTGTCGGCCCTTCGGGGTGTGGCAAGTCGACCTTGCTGCGCCTGATTGCCGGGCTCGAAGATATCAGCGACGGCGAACTTTCCATTGGCGGCGAGGTCGTCAATGACAGGGCGCCAAAGGATCGTGGTGTGGCCATGGTGTTTCAGTCCTATGCGCTTTATCCGCATATGACAGTCTATGAAAACATGGCGTTCGGCCTTGATCTTGCGAAAAAGACCAAGGACGAACAACGCGAACGTGTGATGGCCGCTGCCAGGGTGCTGCAACTTGAAGAATTGCTGGACCGCAAGCCAAAGGAACTGTCGGGCGGGCAGCGTCAGCGTGTTGCGATTGGCCGGGCGATTGTGCGCAAGCCGAAAGTCTTCCTGTTTGACGAGCCGTTATCGAACCTTGATGCCGGTTTGCGCGTGCAGATGCGCATCGAATTGACAAAACTTCATGAAAAATTGAAGTCCACGATGATTTATGTGACGCATGATCAGGTCGAAGCCATGACAATGGCTGACAAGATCGTGGTTTTGCGGGCGGGTTCGGTCGAGCAGGTCGGGACCCCGCTTGAACTCTATCATCATCCGCAAAATCAATTTGTTGCGGGCTTCATCGGGTCGCCTAAAATGAACTTTGTTCCGGCGGTTGTGATGGGAGTTTCGCAACAAACTGTTACGGTTAAACTGGATTCCGGTAAAGAGGTGACGCTGCCTGTTGATGGCAGTGGTCTTGACGCCGGAGATCGTGTAACAGTGGGCATCAGACCGGAACATTGCAGCCTTGCCGATCAGGACACGGCATTGCTGTCAGGAACGGTCGAAGTGGTTGAACATCTGGGCGAGGCGGGTCTCGTCTATGTGCAGGCCGATGGTGATGAACTGTTTGTTGCCCGTGTCACGGGTGATACGGCAATTGTAACAGGATCATCCATTGGCATTCATGCCCGGGTGGAAGATTGCTATCTGTTCGATCAGAACGGACAAGCCAGACGGCGCCTTGATGTGGATAACGAACCGCTCAGAGCCCAGCTGGCAACAGGATAGGCGGTGACGGGGCGAAAACCCGGCGCCTGCCAACACGGTAAATACCGTGGCCCGGTCGTTTGCCAGAGCCCTTCGGGCTCGGGATCCCACCTTTACGACGGGGAGGAAACGAGTGAGAGCAGTTCGCTTGGAAGGCTTAGGGCAAGATGACACAAACGACGACGCAGCGCCAACGGCTGAAGCATCGTATCGCTGATATCGTGATTTTCGGTGGGACCGGAGATTTGGCGTTACGCAAACTTTTCCCCGCACTTTACGAAATGGAACGTACCGGGCGTTTCGATGATTCCACCCGCATTTTCGGCGCCTCGCGCAGCGAACATTCCGATGACGAATTCCGCACCAAGCTGGAAGAAGCCGGAAAAAAGTACATTCCCAAAGGCGAATTTGACGCCAAGGTCTGGAAAAAGTTTGCAGCCCGCATCGCCTATGTTCAGGTTTCCGCCGGCGATGAAACCGGCTTCAAAATCCTGCATGAAAAACTTGCCGATCAGCCGGACCGGGACCGTGTCTATTATTTCTCGACCAGCCCGTCGCTGTTTGCCGATATGGCCTTTAACCTTGAGAAAGCCGGTCTGGTAACGCCGAATTCGCGCGTTGTGCTTGAAAAGCCGCTGGGCCACGATCTTGAAAGCTGCCGTGAAATCAACGGCCAGATCGGTGAAGTCTTCGAAGAACACCAGATTTTCCGTATCGACCATTATCTTGGCAAGGAAACGGTGCAGAACCTTTTGATCCTGCGCTTTGCCAATGCCATGTTCGAACCGCTGTGGAACAGCGCGCATATTGATCACGTGCAGATCACGGTTGGCGAGGAAGTCGGCGTCGAAGGGCGCTGGTCCTATTATGACGATGCCGGTGCGATGCGCGACATGGTTCAGAACCACATGTTGCAGCTTCTCTGCCTTGTCGCGATGGAAGCCCCGCATGTTCTCGATCAGGACGCGGTGCGCGATGAAAAGGTCAAGGTGCTCAAGGCGCTCAAACCGATCAATGATTCCAATATCGACAGCGCAACCGTGCGCGGCCAGTACCGCAATGGTGCCGTCGGCGGCAAGGAAGTCCCGGGTTATCTTGAAGAAGAAGGTGCCAATATCGACAGCACCACCGAGACCTTTGTGGCCATCCGGGCTGAACTGAACAACTGGCGCTGGGCTGGTGTGCCGTTTTATCTGCGGACGGGTAAGCGCTTGCCGAAACGCCATTCGGAAATTGTCATCCAGTTCCGCGATGTGCCGCACCAGATTTTCCCGCTGGCAAAATCCATGACCAATTATCAGGCCAACCGCCTTGTTCTGCGCCTGCAGCCTGATGACGGCATCCATCTGGTTCTGAATACCAAGAACCCGGGGCCGGGGCTTGTGCGCCTTCGCCCGACCGCGCTTAACCTGTCCTTTGCCGAGGCGTTCGGCGGGCGCAGCCCGGATGCTTATGAACGTCTTTTGCTCGATGCGATTGATGGCAATAACACGCTGTTCGTCCGCCGTGACGAGCAGGACATTGCCTGGCAGTGGGTCGATGCCATTCAGGAAGCATGGCAAAGCAATCACATCACGCCCAAGGGATATACCTCGGGCACGTGGGGGCCTTCGGCGGCCATTGCGCTGATCGAGCGTGACGGCCGGACCTGGAACGAAGAAGCCGGGTTCTGATGACATGCGGGTCGCAACACCTTTTGGTGTGGCGGCCTTGCGTGACGATGAACCGGTTCCCAATTTTCTGGACGAAGACATGACAAACGAACGCATTTTCCAAAGCGGCGATGACATGCTTGCGGCCATGGTCAAGGAAACCGTGGAACGCCTTGAATTCGCCATTGCCACCCGCGGCCATGCCAGCATGGCGGTGGCCGGTGGACGGTTTCCCAAACCGCTTTTTGAAAAACTCTCGACCGTCAAACTGGACTGGTCGAAAGTCACCGTCACTCTTGGCGATGATCGCTGGGTGGGGCTGGATGACGATCAGTCGAACGAAAAGCTGGTTCGCGATCATTTCCTGATCAATGAAGCCCAGCATGCGCGTTTTGTGTCGCTGAAAACCGGCGATGCCAATCCCGAAGACGCGATTTCAACGGTTTCAAGCCGCCTTCGCACCGATCTGAACTGGCCGCTTGATATCGTGTATCTGGGCATGGGCGATGATGGCCATACGGCATCCCTGTTCCCGTCATCCGCGCCCGATGCCCTGCAAAAGGGACTTTATCCCGCCCATGGCGAACTGGTTGCCGCCGCGCGTCCGACCGTATCCCCGATCCCGCGCATCAGCATGACTTTGCCCGCCATCCTTAATGCCCGGTATATTGGCATCCATATTACCGGACAATCCAAATGGTCGACCTTTGAAACCGCGAAAAACGGCACCGAGATCGAAGAAATGCCGGTTCGCGCAATCTTGCAGCAGACTGACATCCCCGTCGATCTGTGGTGGAGCGCCGAGAACCCGAAAGGCTGAACCCCATGAAACGTGAATTAGAACAGATTACCAAACGCATCATCGAACGTTCCAAACCCACCCGCGAGGCATATCTGGAACGCATCGAAGCCGCCGCGTCCGACCGCCCGCATCGCTCCTCCCTGTCATGCGGTAACCTTGCCCATGCGTCTGCGGGCTGCAGTGCGGCGGACAAGGAACGCATCAATGGCGACGAAGGTGCCAATCTGGGCATCGTGACATCCTATAACGATATGCTATCCGCCCATCAGCCGCTGGGCGTCTATCCCGACCGCATCAAAAAGGCCGTGTTCGAAGCCGGCGCAACCGCACAGGTTGCCGGTGGCGTGCCAGCGATGTGCGATGGCGTGACGCAAGGCCGTCCGGGCATGGAACTGTCCCTGTTTTCGCGTGACGTGATCGCGATGTCGACGGCGGTATCGCTGTCGCACGATGTGTTTGATGCGGCCCTTTATCTTGGTGTCTGCGATAAAATCGTACCGGGTCTTGTCATGGGGGCACTTGCCTATGGTCATATCCCGGCAGTGTTTGTCCCGGCTGGTCCGATGCCGTCCGGTTTGCCCAACAATGAAAAGGCCCGCATCCGTCAGCTTTACGCACAGGGCAAGGTCGGCCGCAAGGAACTGCTCGAAGCGGAAACCGCGTCCTATCACAGCCCGGGGACCTGTACCTTCTATGGTACGGCGAACTCCAACCAGATGCTGATGGAAATCATGGGCCTGCATTTGCCCGGCGCGGCGTTTGTTAATCCAAACACCGATCTGCGTGATGCCCTGACCGAAGAAGCCGCCCGTCGTGCGCTTCAGATCACCAAACTTGGCAATGATTACCGTCCGGTTGGCAAAATTCTCGATGAAAAGGCATTCGTGAACGGTATTATCGGTCTGCTTGCGACCGGTGGCTCGACCAACCATACCCTGCATCTTCCCGCGATGGCCCGTGCCGCAGGGATCGAACTTCGCTGGGAAGATTTCGATGAATTGTCGAAACTTGTGCCGTTGCTGTGCCGTGTTTATCCGAACGGGCAGGCCGATGTGAACCATTTCCACGCCGCGGGCGGCATGGGCTTTGTGATCAGCGACCTTCTGAAAAACGGTCTTCTGCATCCCGATCTTCAGACCATCCATACCGGCGGCATGGCGGCCTATGGCACCGAGCCGTATCTGGATAACGGCAAATTGTCGTGGCGTGATGCCCCGGCCACCAGCCATGACGAGGAAATCCTGCGCCCGGCCGAAAAGGCATTCAGTGCCGATGGTGGCCTTCGCATGCTGTCGGGCAACCTTGGCCGTTCGGTGATCAAGGTATCGGCTGTGAAGCCTGAAAACCGTGTGATCGAAGCCCCGGCTGCGGTCTTTACCTCGCAGGAAGAAATGATGCAGGCGTTCAAGGACGGCAAACTGCATCGCGACGTTGTCTGCGTTGTCCGTTTCCAGGGGGCCAAGGCCAATGGCATGCCGGAACTTCACAAACTGACCCCGCCGCTTGGCGTGTTGCAGGACCTTGGTTACAAGGTCGCCCTTGTCACCGATGGTCGCATGTCGGGCGCATCGGGCAAGGTCCCGGCGGCAATCCATGTCACCCCCGAAGCCATGATGAATGGCCCGATTGCCAAGGTGAAAGACGGCGATATCGTCCGTCTGGATGCCGAAACCGGCGAACTGATCCTGAACGTGACCGAGGCCGAACTGGCCAAGCGTGACTTCGCGACCTTTGATAACAAGGCCGAACATCAGACCGGTTTCGGTCGTGAATTGTTCGGTGTCTTCCGCGAACATGTCGGACTGGCCGAACTGGGGGCCAGTGCGGTGCTTCCGGGGGCAGCCGAGGTCGAGGTAGCATAATGCGGCTGGTTGGTGATATCGGCGGTACCAACGCCCGCTTTGCCTGGATTGACGAAAATGGAAATCCGCAATCACCGATGACATTGCCGGTCCGCGATTATGCGACCATCGGCGATGCCATGCGGGATTTCATGGTGAAAACCGATTGTGCGGATCTGAATGAATTTGCGGTTGCCGTGGCCTGCCCGGCATCCGCAGACATCATCAAATTCACCAATAACCCGTGGGTGTTTTCCAAAAACGCGCTCAAGGCCGAATTTGGTCTGGATCGTCTGGTGGTGGTCAATGACTTTACCGGCCTTGCGATGTCCGTACCCTATCTTGGCGACGAAGACCTGATCACGCTGTTTGATGGTCCGGGGCGCCCGGGATTGCCATTGGCGGTGATCGGGGCGGGGACCGGGCTTGGCGTTTCGGGGCTTCTGCGACATGACGATCACTGGATTCCGATCCAGGGCGAAGGTGGCCATGTGTCACTGCCCGCCGTTGATGATCTCGATTATGAAATCGTCAAATTCCTGACGGCTGAGCTGGGCCGTGTGTCGGCCGAACGTATTCTGTCGGGTATGGGGCTTGAAAACCTCTATCGCGCGCTTGCCGCCATTGACGGGATCGACGTGACACCGCTCAGTGCCGCTGAAATCGTTGAAAATGCCATGCAGAAAAATGATCCGCTTTGCCTTAAGGTGCTGGATCGGTTCTGTCTGTTCATGGGCGGGGTGGCCGGTGATCTGGTTCTGACGCTTGGCGCATTCGACGGCGTATTTATCGGTGGCGGCATTGGTCCGCGCATTGCCGACTTTATGAAACAAAGCGGCCTTAAGGATCGTATGATCGCCAAGGGCCGTTTCCATGATTTGATGAATGATGTGCCGGTACGCCTGATGACGGCGAAATACCCGGCCCTGATCGGTTGTGCCAAGATTTTGACGGCCTGACCGAAAACTGGAGGATACCCAATGAGCCTTTCGTCGCGCGAAATTCTGTCCAAGGCCCCGGTCGTACCGGTTCTGGTGATCGAAGACGCCAATGATGCCGTTCCGCTTGCAAAGGCACTGGTTGCCGGCGGTTTGCCGGTGCTTGAAATCACCCTGCGCAGTGCCGCAGCCGAAGAAAGCATCAAACGCATCATCGCCGAAGTGCCAGATGCCATTACCGGTGCGGGCACCGTGATCAATGCCAAGCAGATGGAACGCATGGCAAAAATCGGCTGTGCCTTTGCCGTGTCACCCGGCCATACCAAAAGCCTTCTGAAGGCGGCCAAGGATACCGGCGTGCCGTTGCTTCCGGGGGCCGGAACCCCGTCAGAGATCATGTATCTGCTTGAACATGGTTACGACATGCTGAAATTCTTCCCCGCCGAACAGCAGGGCGGTGTTTCGATGCTCAAAGCCCTGTCCGGGCCGCTGCCGCAGGTCAAATTCTGCCCGACGGGTGGTGTGTCGCTGGCAAATCTTGGTGACTATCTGGCCCTGCCAAACATCATCACCGTCGGTGGTTCATGGGTGGCACCCAAGGATGCGGTCAAGGCCGGTGACTGGGCAACCATCACCCGCCTTGCACAGGAAGCCACCGACAAGGTTGCCGAACTGCGCGGCTGATTGCCCCTGATAGACGACTGCAAAAAAGGAGCCCGTAACGGGCTCCTTTTTCATTGGTGGGGCGGGGGATATTCATCAGACAATGCGCGTAACGCGCCATTGGTTGCCATCAAATGTGCGTTGCAGTCCGACATCGCGAAGCTGATCGTCGCTCAGATGCGCCATCACTTCGCGTTCGTTCTTGCGTTTGCGGGCGTCGGCCGAATAGTTGGTGATCTTGTCGATCAGACGGCCAAACGGCACGCGGTTGGCGATCGGGTCGGTACGGATGTCGAAGTCCTGTGCTTTGGTCGGGGGCCGATAGGTCATGGTGTCCTCCTGGTTTCCAAAAACCGTATTCCGTCGATGAACTGATCCTCTCATATGCAAAATAAAACGGGAATTTGGTTGTTTCGCAGATTTAATGTGCAAAAATAAACGGAACTGATGATCCCCGATCATATGAACTGGTCATGCACATGAACTGGAACGACCTGCGCTATTTTCTGATCCTTGCCGAGGAAGGCAGCCTTTCGGGGGCTGCCCGACGGTTGCGCAAGGAACATACCACCGTCGCCCGCCGGATCGAGGCGCTTGAAGACGCGGTGGGAACCAAGCTGTTTGACCGTTTGCCGCGCGGCTGGCAATTGACCATCGCCGGGCAGAATCTTGTGCCGGTCGCTGAACGGGTCGAGGCCGAGGCGCTTGGCTTTGAACGGCAGGCCAAAGGCGACGAAGCCGCCCACGGTGTGGTGCGCATATCGGTTCCCCCGGTGGCAGGGCGGGTTTTGTTTGCCCCGCGCCTGGCGCAATTGCTGACCGCGCACAAGGGGCTGGAATTTGAAATTATCGGGGCGTCCAATGTCGTCAATCTGGCCCGGCGCGAGGCCGATCTGGCGGTGCGCATGGTCACCCCGCGCGAACCCGGCCTGATCACCCGCAAGCTGGTCGAACTTGGCGTCGGCCTTTATGCCGCCCGTGGATATAGCGCGCGCGTCCCCGAACAGGATTGGGAATTTTGCGGCTACGAGGATACATCCTATGGGGCCGCCAAAAAGGAATGGGTGCGCAATATTATGGGGCGTGAACTGCCCTGCCGTTTCCGGGCCGATGATACGGAATCCGTGCGGCAATTCATCGCCGCCGGGCACGGGGTGGGGGTGTTGCCACGCTATCTGGCGGACGGGGACGAACGGCTTGAACTGATCCGGGCCGATACGGCGGGCGAAAGCCGCGAAACCGCGTGGCTGGTTGTCCATCCTGATATGCGTCGCTCCCCCGGTGTGCGGCTTGTCATGGATGCCCTGATCAAGGCCGCCGACAGCATTTCGGCAGAATTTCAGGTGTGAAAAACAAAAAGAGACCCCGTGCTGTGTATCTGCGCGGGATCTCTTTTGCTGCCTGAGGGAGGCATATCAAAGCGTGTCGATTGCCAGAATGAAAGGGTCAGGAACCCTGATCAGGCACCGCCTTGAATCTTTTAATAATTGTCGCGGGACACATATCCGCTTTCGCTGCGTTCCAGTCCGATATCGCACAGTTGATGATCCGACAGCCGGTGAAGTGCTGCGCGGCTTTGATGGCGTTTGTACGCGGCCAGCAGGACATCAATCGCAGTCGTCGCAATTTGCGAGACGCTAGGGCGAGAGGGGCGGTTCAACCGGACATTGGCATCGCATTCGATATGATGGGAGACGGCCATGTCGAAATCTCCTTGTTCGGGGGGCTCGTTTGATATGGCGCGATCATGACATGCGCATAAATCTCATGTAATTCCGATAAAATGCGCTATGATTGTGTAAATTTGCGCAAGCGGGATAAGCCATCATGAACTGGAACGATCTGCGATATTTCGTCGTACTGGCAGGTGAAGGCACGCTTTCCGGTGCCGCCCGAAAGCTCGGCAAGGATCACACCACCGTTGCAAGACGGATCGAGGCCCTTGAACAGGATGTCGGGGCGCGGCTGTTTGACCGGCTGGGGACGGGATGGTCGCTGACCGATGCCGGTGAAAATCTTGTGCCCGTCGCGGCAAAGATCGAGGAAGACGTTCTTGCCTTTGAACGCCAGGCACGTGGCGATGAAACCGCGCACGGTGTGGTGCGCATTGCCGTGCCACCAGTGGCAGGTCGCATATTGTTTGCGCCGCGCCTTGCCGAACTTCTGAAAGACCAGCGCGATCTGGAATATGAAATCCTTGGTTCCAGCGTGATCGCCAATCTGGCACGGCGCGAGGCCGACGTGGCGGTGCGTATGGCAACCCCGGATCAAAGCGGGCTGATCGCGCGCAAGCTGACCGATATACGGTATGCGGTTTACGCCGTGCGCGGTTACACCGCCAATGTGCCGGAAAAGGATTGGGAATTTTGTGCGGACGGGCGCAATAGCTTTGGTGACTATCAGCAGGGCTGGGTATGGGATCAGCTTAACCGCAAATTGCCGATGCGGGTCAAATCCGACGATACCCAGACCGTGCTGGCCTTTGTTGCCGCGGGATACGGGCTTGGCCTTCTGCCGCGTTATCTGGCGGACGAGGATGACAGGCTGGAACTTGTCACCGATGACGTGACCAATGAACTCAGCAAGCCGGTCTGGCTGGTCGTGCATCCCGATATTCGCCGCTCGCCCGCGGTGCGGATGGTGATGGATGCCCTGATCAAGGCAACCGACGCCATCCCTGACCAGTATAAATGCTGATGGATACAGGTTTTTCTGATCGGATAACTGATCAACCCTGCCAATCTGCACGTATGAATTGATGGCTCGGGATCAAACATCCCGGAAAATGGTACATTGGTTCGTCGCAGGGTTGCGGCGGACGATAATTGGCGGATGGCATGGGGACATCAACCCGGGATCTGGAACAGTTTCTGGCACGTGCGGCCGACGGCGATATGGACGCCTTCGGACATCTTTATCATGCGACATCGGCGAAACTTTTCGGCATTGTCCTGCGTATCTTGAAAAACAGGGCCCAAAGCGAGGATATCCTGCAGGAAATCTATGTGCGGGTCTGGGAACGTGCCGGTGATTTCGAACCGGGCCGTGCGTCGATCATTACCTGGATGGCAACGATTGCGCGGAACCGGGCGATTGATGCGCTGCGTCGTGACAAACGTCATGACGCGGTGGTTGATGATTTCGATATCGATCAACTGGCCGATCATGACGATCTGTCGGTTGCCGATGATGCCGAACGCAATGATGACCTGCGCCAGCTTGAAATCTGCCTTGGCGGGCTTGATGATGATCGCCGCACAATGGTCAGGCTGGCCTATCTTGACGGATTTTCGCGTGCCGAACTGGCAGAACGGTTTGCCCAGCCGGTCGGCACGATCAAGACATGGCTGCATCGCAGCCTGAAACAATTAAGGGAATGCCTCGGATCATGACCGACCGGGAAGATATCGACATGCTGGCCGCGGAATATATGTTGGGAACACTTGATCCCGACATGCGCCGCATTGTCGATGAACGCCGGTCGCACGAGGATGACCTGGAGGCCGCGATTGCCGATTGGGAAAAACGCCTGTCGCCATTAAACGCGCATTACCGCGATGAAATACCGTCGCGCGATCTGTTTCCCGGTATCCGTGCGCGGATAGAAGGGGCGCGTGTGCAGGCGGATAATATTGTCGAAATCGATCTGCTTAAACGCAAACTCGCCCGCTGGCGGATCGGGACATTTGCTACCGGCGCACTGGCGGCAAGCCTGATGGTGGCCGTTTTGGTATCGGATTTTGCCACCCCGGTTCAGGACCGGCAATTTGTCGCCGTCTTCCATCGTGACGATACCCAGCCCGCCTTTGTCATGAGCATTGATCTGGATACCCGTGCCGTGATCATCCGTCCGGTATCCGCGACCCTTCCCGAAGGCAAGACCTATCAGTTATGGATCGCATCCGATCAGTTGGGCCCGGCACCAAAATCGCTGGGGCTGCTTGAAAACGCGTCCGTGCCGACAACCCGGTCGCTGGGGGAATTTGATCCGGCCCTGCTGCGCAATGCGACCTTTGGCATCAGTCTGGAACCCGAAGGCGGATCGCCAACCGGGCGTCCGACGGGGCCTGCCATTCATGGCCGTCTGATCCCGGTCGAACACTGATTTCAAAAAAAGTTTCCCGATCTGAAACCCGGCCGGTCTGGTCTGCGTAGCTTCGATGTGCGCAACAAAGCGCGACACGAGCGGACGGCAGACAAAAGCCTGTCCCGGTTCAACAGACAAGGAGACTTCAAATGCTGGTGACCAAAAAGATGTTCGGTATTCTCGGCGGGGCGCTGATGGCCGGTGCCCTGACTGCCGCCATTCCGACGGCTGCCAACGCCATGGGGCCGATGGTCGATGCGATGGATCAGGATGTTTCGGGCGGAACCGTCAGTGCATCAAAAATCATGGCTGACGAAAATGGCTGGCTGGTGGTGCATCGCACCGATTCCGCGATGAAGCCGGGCCCGGTTGTCGGTTATGCGCCGCTGAAAAAGGGCGAGAACATGGACGTTACCGCCATCCTGCAGGAACCGGTCAAATCCGGTGAAATGCTGATGCTGATGATCCATTCCGAACAGGGTGGCGTGAAAACCGGCTATTTCGAATATACGCTGGGTGCCAAGGAAGACGGCCCGATCAAGCCGGATGGCAAACTGGTGATGAAAGTCGTGACCGCCGAATAACCGGGGTGGTCCTTTAAATTAATCGGCCCGCAGGCAATCTTGCGGGCCGTTATCTTTTACAGCCAGCCAAGCTGGCGGGCCGCAGACAGCAATAACAACAGGCCGAACAGGGTAATCAACGCGGCCCCCGCCAAGGCAACCCCGCGGCGAAGCAAGCCCGATGTGCTTTCCGAAACACTGAAAAGATGCTGGGTGCCGGTCCGAATGCCGATGGCCGCCAGCCCGATCAGGCTGATGGTCAGCGCCACACCGGCCGCCATGGCAAAGGCCGAGGCAATCCCGATCAGGAATAATCCATTTGCCAGCGTAAACAGCAACACCAGTATCGACCCGGTACAGGGACGCAGGCCGACCACAATCCCGCCCGCAATCATCTGCCAGCGGGACTTGGTGATGGCGTGGTCATGGTTATGCTCATGCTCATGATTGAGATGCTGATGGTCTGCATGTTCGTGATCGTGGTCATGATGATGTGGGTGGTCATGTGCATGGTGGTGATGGTGATGGTCATGCCCGCCGTGATCGCAACAATCATCACGTCCCTGCAAAATGCGGATACACATCAATCCGCCCAACCCGGCAATCAGGGCATAGGACACGGCTTCCAGAACCAGTCCGTTCTGCGTAATTGCCGCCGGGCCAAGATTAAGGATCAGGGTCAGCGACCCGACAAGAACGATGGCCGTTACTGCCTGAACGCCGGCAATCAGGCTGCCCATGGCAACACCCTGTTTCCATCCGGCATCACGCGACAGGAAATAGGTGGTTGTGACCATCTTGCCATGGCCGGGGCCCGCCGCATGAAACACGCCATAGGCGAATGAAAGCGCGATAATGGTCAGGCCCGGCCACCAAGCATCGCCGGTTTTGGCACTACGCAATGTTGCGGTCATCTGCCGGTTAAGCTGTGTTTGGATCACCACCACCTGGCCGACAATATCCGATAGCCATCCCGGCAGGCTGATCAGGCTCTCGCCGTCATTTTGTGTCGTCTGATCGGGGGCATTCGGGGCCTGTTCGCTGCTTGTGCCGCGGCCCAGAAGGTTACTGGCTTGTGCTGCTGCCTGGTTGCTCGGCAGAAACGAAATCGCCAGCAGAAAGGCCATGATCAGAACCGGCATCCGCAACCTCGTTCTGGCAGGCAAGGTCGGCGCGTATTGGCGAAACCAGATCAAAATAGATGCGGTTCTTTTCATCTTCGCTCATTTCATAGTGGCATTTGAGATGGCGGTTGCCCTTGAACAGGATCGGATCAACCTGGGTAAAGGCAACATCAATATAGAATTCCGCATCATATACCGACAGGGCAACGGCATCTTTTATCGGGTCAAGCGGCTCTTTAAGCGTCAGGGTGAAATCGTAACTCACCCGACGGTCATCGGTAATATCGGCCTTGAAGTCCGTTGCCCCGGCAAAGGTCACAAGCTCCTCGTTCCGGCGCAAATGCGTCAACCATGAAACTTCGGAAAGCAATGCAAACGCATTGTCGTGAACATCGGTGTTTTCTTCATCAAAGAACCGCAAATCATGATTTTTGTCGAACTGGTCAATCAGCGTCAGACTGAACAGGTCATCAAACACCCAATGCAGCCGGATGGCGGTGATTTTGTCGTCTTCAAAAATCATCTGCGCATCAGCATCGATCCAGACATGCGGATGTGCCGATGCCGGCATGCCTGATCCGACCCAAAGGACGGATGCAAGCATACCGGCAACAAACGTCTTAGGACTGCGAAAGGCAGTCCGCCAACGCGCCAGCATTCTGGCGCAGGATGTTCTGATAGGCATCTGGTCCTGCCGGAATATCCGCGCCCAGCGGATCAAGCGTTCCGATATGCGCGCCGGTATCGGCAACCACGGCTTCGACAATCGCCGGGCGGAATTGCGGTTCGGCAAAGACACAGACAGCATTGCTGTCCCGGATTTTGTCTTCGATCTCATGCAGGCGCTTTGCTCCGGGCTTCTGTTCCGGTGAAACAGTAATCGAACCAACCGCATTCAGGCCAAATCCCGCTTCCAGATACTGATAGGCATCATGGAAAACGACAAACGGCTTGCTGCGGACCGGTTCCAGTTGACTGTCCAGATCATTCCCAAGTGCATCAAGGCTTGCAAGGAACTTTTTCAGATTGTCCTGATAGGTGCCTGCATGGTCCGGATCAATTTCACCCAGTTCAGCGGCAATCGCCTTTGCGATAGATGCGCCATTGGCCGGATCAAGCCAGAGATGGGCATCAATACCGTGTTCATCATGATGGTGACCTTCTTCACCTTCGTGCTCGTGCTCGTGCTCGTGCTCATGATCATGGTCATGTTCTTCGGCATGGGCGTGATCTTCATGCCCGTCATGGTCGTGGTCGTGGGCATCGTGATCATGTTCGTCATGATGTTCATCTTCGTGATCATGGTCGTCGTGATCATGGCCGCCATGGTCATGGCTATGGGCTTCCCACGCGCCGCCTTCACGCATTGCCAGGATGGTCAGGCCTTCAACATCGGCCAGTTCAAGCTGATGGGCACCGCCCGACAGGGTTGCCAGCGGTTTTTTCAGAAACCCTTCAAGACTGTGCGACACATAAATCACCAGATCAGCTTCCTGAAGCGACCGGGCTTCGCTGGGACGCAGCGAATAGGCATGCGGTGATGAGGCACCATCAAGCAGCAGAACCGGTTCACCAACGCCTGCCATGATTGCGCTGGCAATGCCGTGGATCGGCTTGATCGATACAACGACCGACGGATTTTCGGCTGCTTGCACCCCATAGGGCAGGGCAAGTAACGGCAGGGCAAGCAGGGCGCGACGAAGGGCAGAAATTGGCATGACATCAATCCGGTTCGAAACGGGGGAATGGCTATTGGTGAGGTATTATTTGTTATGTTATATCATAACGATTCGTCAAGCGATAAATCCCCTCGTGATCCGGTTATGCCTGTTTGAGCCTAATAGGGTTTTCTGTTTGATCCCGATAAGCAAGTTTCGAGTTCGTAACAAAAAATCCGCATCCGTAGTTGAATGCGGATTTTGGGCGGAGTTCGGCGCAAAACCAACGTTGGGGAATGGCAATGATATCAACGGGCCTGTGGGATCAGACCCGCACACCCTTGCCGAGCTTTTTCTCGATCCGGCTTTGGATGAATTCGAAAATCCCCGAAAGCGCCCAGTAAATCAGCGCTGCCGAAATCAGCATCTCCATATATTTGAATTCGGACCGGCCATGGGTGCGCGCCAGATACATAAGCTCCCACACGCCCATCACGGATACCAGGGACGAATCTTTCAGCATCGAAATGAACTGGTTGCCGGTCGGCGGGATCACCAGCCGCAAGGCCTGTGGCAGGATCACCAGCCGCATGACCTGACAGGGTTTAAGCCCAAGCGACAGCGCGGCCTCGGTCTGGCCTTCGGGAACGCCCTCAATACCCGCCCGGAAAATCTCGGCCATATAGGCCCCGTAACATAGCGACAGGGCGATGATCCCGGCCGGGACAGCCGACAGGACAATGCCGACCTGCGGCAGGCCGAGATAAATCAGCATGACTTGAAGTAACAGCGGTGTTCCGCGAAAGAACGACGTGTAAAAGGTCGAAATCCCGTAAAACACGCCGTTCTTCGACAAACGCCCAAGGGCTGCCGCCAGGGCCAGCACCGTCGCGCAAAAGATCGACACCAGCGAGATGAAAAGTGTCAGCACCGCACCCTGAAGAAACTCGCCTTCAAGCCTGAGCCCCAGCAGGAAGGGCAGGCGCGAGCCGATGAAATCAAAGCTGAGATCAAAGCTGTAAAAGAACAGGGCAAAGCCCAAGAGAAGTTCCGACCATATGATTGTGGTCTGCACCCGGAACGGCAGATTATGCAGCAGACGAAAATTCAGCCAGATCATAAAGCTCAGAACGACGGCCACGATGACATCGCCAATCATGTTATCCATGCCGATCCAGATGCCCGGCTGGGCTGCCATCAGGATCACGCCGCAAATCCCCGAAAACAGCCCAAGCGGCCAGCCGGGGCCGGTCTTCGTTCGGGGGCGGGATGCGTTTTCAGGCAGGGGCGTGGTCATCGGCGCTGACATTTTCATGAAATTGTATAAAACTGCGTCAGAACTACACAAAAAGAGAGTTTTAGGAAATGGGCTTTCACAAAACCGGGATGCTTCTGGCCGGGGTCACCTTTGCAATTATGCCGTTTGCCAACGGGATGGCGGGCGAAACCCTTGATCGCGTGATGGAAACCGGAACGCTGGTCGGTGCGACGGCCGATGGCTATCCGCCGGTTGCCTTTACCGACGAAAACAATCAGCTGACCGGTTTTGATGTCGAAGTCGCGCGTGAAATCGCCAAACGGCTTGGCGCGGAATTCAGGCCGGTGACACCCTCTTGGGAAGCACAGGTTGCCGGACGCTGGGCCGGGCGATGGGATATCGCGGTCGGTTCCATGACCCCGACAACCGCACGCGCCGAAGTCCTCGATTTCCCGGCGGTCTATTACTATACCCCGGCAATTCTGGTCACGCATAAGGACAACACAACCTATCAATCCGCATCCGATCTGGATGGCAAGGTGGTCGGGGCCTGTGCCGCCTGTTCGTATGAAGATTACCTGCGCCATAACCTTGTGATGGATGTCGAGGGTGTGCCGCCCTTCGACTACGAAGTCACACCGGGCCGGATCCAGACCTATGAGTCGGATGGCATGGCTTTTGATGATCTGCGTCTGGGGGACGGTGTGCGCATTGACGCGGTTCTGTCCAACGTACCAACGGCGACGGCCGCAATTGAAAACGGCATGCCGTTCCGCATGGTGGGCGAGCCGCTGGTCTATGAACCGCTCGCCATCGCAACCGACAAGGGGGATGCGGAATTCAATGCCAAAATCACCGAAATCGTCGATGCCATGCGGGCTGACGGAACGCTAGGCGCCCTTTCGGAAAAATGGTTCGGGGTTGATCTGACCACCGTGAAATAGCCGATCCGCAAACAAAGCCGCCCGCAACCAAACGCTCGGGCGGCTTTTTGCTATGACTGCTCAGGACGGCGTCATGCCCTTTAACCACGGCAGGAACCCGTCAAGAAACCGTGTCGTCGCGGGCATGAAATGGCTGCCGTGATGATACATCGGGTCCAGCGTGGTGACGATCATCCGGCCCGGCGTGGTGACCGTGTCGTCATAAAGAACCGATCCCAGATCACCAACATCAATCAGCGATACCGCACCTTCGGGCACGACCAGATGCCCGTGATGATGCCACGTGGCATCGGCCAGCGTAATGTGATCAAATAACGGATGATCTGGTGCGGTTACGTGAAGGCCAAGGCTGCCGCCTTCCTTCCACCACCAGAAATTGGTCGGGGTAAAATGCCATTCGATCCCCGAAATCCATTCCGCCGGTCCGGTCGATCCCATGATCACGAGCGTTCTGCCGCTTTCAAGGAAGTGTCTGAACTTTTCACGGTGCGGTCGCAACACGGACGGATCGGTACGGCATGACACAATCAGCGTGTCATAATCCTCAAGCACCGTCTCGCCGAGCTCTCGGGTATAGATCACACCATCGAAAAAGTCGCGATAGCGCGGCTCATAAAGCGTTCTGTGATGGTAATAGGTCCCGCCATCAAGGGCTGCAATCCTGCTGGTCATGATGCGCCTTCCTGTCCGTGATCATCGCCACCGGCCCAAAGGCAAAGCTGCGGCACGATCCGTGCGGTGCTGTCTTTTGATCCGGCATACATCCATAAATCATTGCCTGCATGCATCAGGATGCGTCCGCCCTCGGGGCGATGATAAACCCAATCGCACGGCAACCGGTCCGGGCCGACCCCGTGCAGGGCAATCGCGCCCTTGGGTGGCGGATTGTAACCGCGGGCATAAAACCCCGCCACACCGCGCCGGAATGTCAGATGCTGCGTATCCACGCCCTCGAAAACCGGATGATCGGCAAGGCGATGAATGATCAGATTTTCAAGCGACTGGCTTTCAAGCGGAACAAAAGTCTGGAATTCCGGCAACATCGGCCATGCGACATGCCCGTTAAACACAAGCGTCCCACCCTTGGCAAGGAACCCCTCGATCTTGGTCGTCAGCGTCCCGAAAAACCGCTGATCAAGATGGGCGGGTAACATCAGGGCGGAATAGGGCGAAAGATCGATATCGCTCAGGTCGTAATGATCAATCTGTGCGATGTTGGGCGCATGATCACCCACATCGGGCAAATCATCCCCGGCCCCCTTGATCGGATTGATAAACAGGCAAAGTCCCATGGCTGTTTCCTGCAAGAAAAGTGCGTAAAATCCCGTCCCCGGCGATAATGCCGGGGACGGGAAGACCGTCAGTCTTTCGACACACTCTTGAAGTCATAGAAGAAGCCGGACGGATGAATGCGATAACCTTCAACATCCTTGGCCGAAGCCCCGACCGAAACCTTGTGCACCAGCGGAATGATCGGTGCATCGTCATGCAGGATATTTACCGCCCTGCGATAGGTTTCGTCCTTTTCCGCACCGGGCGAAAGGGTCCGTCCGGTATCGACCGCCTCGTCAAAACCGGCATTGTTCCAGAACTGGTAATTCAGCCCGGCCTTCGAATGGAACTGCGATTTAAGGTGCAGGTCCGGATGGCCGGTCATTTCCGGCGTCCAGAACACGACCGAAATGTCATATTCACCGCGCTTGACCAGATCAAGCATCCCTTCCCAGGTATACATCTGCACATCGGTGGCGATGCCGTTCTGGTTCAGAAGGGCGGCAAGTGCCTCGGTAATCGCGGGCATTTCGGTCCGGCTGGAATAGCTGAGGATACGAAGTGTCAGCGGCGCGCCATCCTTTTCCCATTTGCCGTCATTCTGTTCATATCCGGCGTCGTTCAGAAGCGACGTCGCCAAACCGGTATCGAGCTTGAACGGTTCATCGGCCTTGGGCGCCCAATCAAATTGCGGGCCAAAGAAATCCCATGCCGGTTCGCCAATCCCGTCAAGCGCGCCCTTGACGATCAGATCGCGATCCACCAGCGCATTGACCGCCTGACGAATGCGCACATCCGAAAGCGGGCTTTTGTCCCCGGCATTGAACGCACCGTAATAAAGCCCGGCAATCGGTTTGGAATAGACCTTGAAGTTTTCATCGCGTGACAGACGTGCCACATCGGATGGCAGCATATTGTCGATGAAATCAACCTCACCGGCTTCAAGGGCTAGCGTGCGCGAATTGTGATCGGGGATGAACCGGTATTCGACTTTCGAAAGGGCCGGTTTTTCACCCCAATACCCATCAAAACGCGTCACGATGGTGCGGTCCTGTTTGCGGTATTCCTCGAATTTCCAGGGGCCGGTGCCGACCGGTTTGACGAACTCGCCCGCATCATTGAACGATGCCTTGGCATAAATGCCGGTGATCGCGTCGGTCAACTGGTTGGGAAGTGCGGCAAATGGCTCGTTCGTCTCGATTTCCAGAACCAGCGGTTCGGCCACCGACATCTGCTTGATGTTCAAAAGATCGGCAGCATAAGGCAGCAGCGCAATCACCCGTTCGAGCGAGAATTTGACCGCCTCGGCATCAAGCTTTGTTCCGTCATGGAAGACGACATTTTCACGCAGGTTGAAATGCCAGACAGTCGGTGAAACGCGTTCCCACGATGTCGCAAGACCCGAAATGGTATTCAGGTCATAATCCAGTTTGACCAGCGTATCGAGGATCTCGCTTTCATTGAAAAAGCGTGACCGGCGCGGCTGCATCGCCAGCGGAAGGGCTTCCCACATGGTGCCGACAACCAGCGTATCCTGTTCGGTTGCCGCTGCTTTCTGTGGTGCGGTTGCGATGGCACCGATTGCCAGTGTTGCAAAGGCAAAAGTGCAAAGGGTCTTCCTGAATATCGTCATAATGATCCTTCTAGTGAAGATAGTTGATCTGACTGAGCCGGAAACGGTCGCCAAGCGCGTCTCCAAGCAGGTTTACGGCAATGACAAACCCGGCAATGGTCAGGCCCGGCGCCAGAACCAGCCGCGGGTAATCGCGAAGATAGTTGCGGGATTCAGCAATCATCAGGCCCCATTCCGGTGTGCCCGGTTCAACGCCAAGCCCAAGGAAACTGAGCCCGGCAAAGGACAGGATCACCCAGGACATGGAATAGGCGCCAAGCGTCAGAAGCGGCCCGACGATATTGGGAAGGATATGCCGTCTTGCGATCCGGTGATGCGGTGCGCCAAGTGCCTCGGCGGCCATGACATAGGGCTTGGCCCGTTCGACAATCACCGCATTGCGAACGATCCGGGCATAGTCGGTCCAGTGAATGGCAATCAGGGCAATGATAACGGCGTTAAGTCCAAGCCCCAGCACCCCGGCAATGATCATGCTGATTGCCAGTGCCGGGAAAACCGAAATGCCCTCGCAGAACCGCATCAGGATGCGGTCCGGTGTCCCGCCGATCATTGCCGCAACCGTGCCAAGCAGGCTGCCAAACAGCGATGATGCAATCACCACGACAATCGCCGATGCGGTGGTAAGCCGTGCGCCATAAAGCAATCGCGAAAACACGCAGCGCCCCATCGCATCCGTGCCCAGCGGATAATCCAGACTTGGCGGCTGCAACCGAAACAGGAATTGCGTCTGATAGGGATCATGCGGCGCAAAGAACGGCAGGATCAGGATCGCCACCATCACCGATACGACAATGGCGGCATACATATTGCCGTTCCGGCCAAGAAGGGTGGCCAGCTTTTCGTGGGCGACGGATTTGGGAACAAAGGACCGCGCCAGCATCTAGACGATCTCGCGCGTGCGGGGATCGTAAACCGATATGGTGATATCGACGATCAGATTGACCAGAATGTAGGATGCTGCGATCAGAAGGAAACAGGCCTGTATCGCCGGATAATCACGATTAAGCAGCGATTCCACCAGATATCGCCCGATCCCCGGCCACGCAAACAGCGTTTCGACAATGATCATGCCATCAAAAATCCGGGCAAATTGCAGCCCGGAAAATGTCAGAAGACCCGGCACGATATTGGGAATGGCATGATGCAGAACCACGCGCCGCCGCCTGCCGCCCTTGGCGCGTGCGGTGCGGATATAGGGTTTTGACAATTCTTCCAGAAGACTGCTGCGCACGAACCGCGACAGAACGCCGGTGATGGATGTCGCAATCACAAGGGTCGGCAAAACGGCATGCTGCCATGTGCCGTGCCCTCCGGTTGGCAACCAGCCAAGTGCAAGCGAAAACAGCAGGGCAAGTAACAGCGAGTACCAGAAATTCGGGATCGACATGCCGATCACGCTGATGATCCCCGCAATCCGATCTATTCTGCTGTCGGGATAAACCGCACACACAATACCGATCGGCACCGCAAGCAACAGGGCAACCGCCAGTGCGCAGACCGCAAGGATCAGCGATTGTTCAACCCGCAACAGAATGTCGGTGATAATCGGTTCGCGGGTCACAAGCGAAAGACCAAGATCGCCCTGCATCAATCCGCCCAGCCAGCGCAGATACTGCAACGGCAACGGATCATTCAGACCATGCGTATCGGCAAATCGCGCAACCTGGGTGGCATCGGGCAGGGTGCCATCCATCTGCGCCATCAACAGGACTTCGGCAAAATCACCCGGCATCAGCCGAAGCAGGGCAAAGCCCGCAACCGAAACGGCAAGCAGCAGAACAAGAGCATGTGCAATGCGGGCTGCCAGGCGGGACGCCATCGGATCGATTTTCCATCTTGCGCTATGAACCGGGAATTCGAAACCGCACCGCGTGCGGCACGAATTAATACCGCAAGTAATATGCAGTTGCATGAAAGTGATGCAACTGATTTCCATTATTAATTAAGGGGCCTGTGAATAAATCGATTGTACCTGCTGATAAAGCACAATCTTTGGGGGTGGTTGTACTGAAATCACGGTTTTAGATGGATGTGTTCGTGGCCTGATACAGCTTCAGGTTTTCTTTGGTGCGCAAAATACAAATCCTGTTCCGCCGTATTTCAACGATACGGATCGGATTCTGGATCGGCTAAACTGCCGCAACGCCATGATCAGGCGTTGGCAAGGTCTTCGGGGGTGTAGTCCATTTCATGCAGGATTTCGCCGGTTTCATGGTCGACGGCCTGTAATGTCACGCCATATCCCCACAACTGCCCGATATAGCCCAGTGTCATTTCCGCTTCGGACTTTTCAAGCCGGATACCGTCATGTTCGGTATGCTGGATGTAAAGTTGCCGGTTGCCACGAATATCAACATCAACCACCTGCATGTCCGGTTCGCGGACCGAAATATCATGCATGCGCGCCAACGCGCGGCGCACTTTGCGATATCCGTTATCGTCATGGATGGCGGCAACTTCCAGATGCGGGCTGGAACTCAGATCCTCGATCAGGAACATCCGCATGTCGCGCATCAGTTTGGGTGACAGGAATTGCAGGATGAAGCTTTCATCGCGGTAATGCGCCCATGCCTCTTTCAGCGTTTCAACCGGCTCATTATTGCCTGCAATATCGGGGAACCATTTGCGGTCTTCCTCGGTCGGGTCGACACAGATGCGGTGAATATCCTGCATCATGGCAAAGCCAAGCGCATAGGGGTTAAACCCGGAATAGCGCGGATCATCATATTCGGCCTGAAACACGACGCGCGAATGGTAATCGATGAATTCCATCATCGCACCCTCGGAAATCAGACCCTTGTCATACAGGCTGTTCATGATCGCGTAATGCACATAGCACGCGCAGCCTTCATTCATCATCTTGGTCTGTTTCTGCGGATAGAAATACTGCCCGATATTGCGCACGATCCGCAAAATCTCGCGTTCCCACAACTGCATGGACGGGGCATTTTTCTCCAGGAAATAAAGCAGGTTTTCTTCCGGCAGGCCAAACTGGGCGCGGCGTTCCTCCATCCGCATTTTCCGGCGCATTTCATCAAGGTCTTCGTCGTCCTTTTCGGCCTGGGGCAGGGTGCGCCACAGATCGTTATAGGTCTCGTCCTCGTATTTCGCGCGTTCGCGTTCGCGTTCAAGTTCCTCGGCCAGATTGGGTTTTTCCGGGTGTGAATACCGGTTTACCCCCTGTTCCATCAGGGCATGGGCCGCATCCAGAACCCGTTCGACCGCATCAAAGCCGTACCTGTCCTCGCACTTGGCGATATAGCGTTTGGCAAATTGCAGATAATCGAGAATGCCTTCCGCATCGGTCCATTGCTTGAACAGGTAATTGTTCTTGAAAAAATGGTTATGGCCAAATGCTGCATGGGCAATCACCAAGGCCTGCATGACGATGGTGTTTTCTTCCATCACATAGGAAATGCAGGGGTTGGAATTGATCACGATTTCATAGGCAAGGCCCTGATATCCCTTGCGATACATCACATCGTCGCGCACGAACCGTTTGCCGAACGACCAGTGGTGATACATCAACGGCATGCCGATGGATGAATAGGCATCCAGCATCTGCTCGGACGTGATCACCTCGACCTGATTGGGATAAACATTCAGCTTCAGCTCGTTGATCGCAATATCCTCAATCGCGTCATAGGTGGCTTTCAGGGTGTTGAAATCCCAATCCGCACCGGAAAACAGAAGTCCGGGCGCGCTATCGGATGCGGCGGTTTTTTCCATGTCCGCTTTGGTCGTGCGTTTCTCGGTCATCCTTTGACCCCGCTTAGTTTTTCTGCACGGTTCTTGGCAAACAGTTCCCGGAATACCGGGAAGATATCGGCGGCCTTGGTCACCCGTTTAAGGGCAAATCGCGCATTGGTGCGTGCAACCGGGGCATAGGCCTTCCAAAGGGCGGTTTCCCCTTCGGCGGACGAGAAAATCTCGGCCTCGCGCTCGTCGGTAATTTCGATATAGGCGTAATACTGGCATTTCGGCAAAAGGTCCTCGGCCAGCAACGCCGTGCATTTCGCCCCGTCATTGGAATAATTGTCGCCGTCCGACGCCTGTGCGGCATAGATGTTCCACTGATCGGTCGGGTAACGATCCTTCAGCACACGTTTCATTTCCTCTAACGCGGTGGAAACGATGGTGCCGCCGGTTTCACGCGAATAGAAAAACGTTTCCTCGTCCACTTCGGCGGCGCGCGATGTATGGCGGATGAACACCACGTCGACATGCTCGTATCTGCGGTGCAAAAACAGATGCAGCAACATGAAGAACCTTTTGGCCAGTTCTTTCATCTGCTCGGACATTGATCCGGATACATCCATCAGGCAGAACATGACCGCCTGGGTGTTTGGATCGGGGATTTGCTGGAACTGGTTGAACCGTGTGTCGATGGGGTCGATGAAGGGGATCGCCTTCATGCGGCGCTTGGCTTCCTCAAGTTCGGCCAACAGAATGTGAAGTGTGTCTTCATCCGTCTTGGTCAGTTTGCCGGATGGGCGTTTTTCCGCCTTGGCCTGAAGGGCGGCAATCCTTTCTTCAAGGTCACGAACCTGTGCCGTTTTCGGGCGTCGCAAACCGATCCGGCGCGCCAGCGAATTGCGCATGGTGCGCACAAGGCTCAGGTTCGATGGTGTACCCTCGACCGAAAAACCGGCCCGCGCCGTACGATAGGCGGTGGTCTGTTTCAGACTTTTTTTCAAAAGGTCGGGCAGTTCCAGATCTTCGAAAAAGATATCCAGAAACTCGTCACGCGTCAGACTGAATTGAAATTCGTCCTCGCCCTCGCCATCGGGGCTGGCCTGTGATCCGCCGGCACCACCATCGCCGCTTTGCGGGCGGGCAATCCGGTCGCCAGGCACAAACTTTTTATTGCCGGGCAGGACATAATTGCGATCCCCGCCGCGGCGTGCGTGATGGAAACCCGGTTCATGCAGGGTCTTGCCCGGAATGGTGATGGAATCGCCGCTATTGATATCAGTAATGCCGCGGGTGCGGATGGTGTCTTCTACCGCCTTTTTGATCTGTGCCTTTGCGCGCCGCATAAAGCGCTGCCGGTTGCCAAGGCTTTTGCCTTTCGGGTTCTTGCGGCGGTCGACGATATAAAGCATGGGCCATCATATCCTTGCTTGCGAACGTATCGTTTCGAGAACCCCGGCCGACGCTCGTTGGAAAACCGTCGGCCGGGAACTCGGTGCACCGGGCGGACAAGGGGACAAACCGCCCGGTGCGGGTCGGCAAAGCCGCAGCTTGGGCTTAACCGGCCTTGTTCACACGCATATACCACTCGACCAGACGACGGGTCTGACGTTCGGTATAGTTACGATCAATCATGCGTTTGACGAACTCGTTATGCTTCTTCTCGGTGTCGCTGTCTTTTTTCGACCCGAAGGAAATCACCGGCAGCAGGTCTTCGACCTGGCTGAACATCCGTTTTTCGATGACTTCGCGCAGTTTTTCATAAGACGTCCATGCCGGGTTCTTGCCCTTGTTATTGGCACGTGCACGCAGGGCGAACTTGACGACCTCGTTACGGAAATCCTTCGGATTGGCGATGCCCGCCGGTTTTTCGATCTTGGACAGTTCCTGATCGATGATCTTGCGATCCAGCAACTGACCGGTATCGGGGTCCTTGAAGTCCTGATCCTCGATCCATGCATCGGCATAGGCGACATAACGGTCAAACAGGTTCTGGCCGTAATCGGAATAACTTTCGAGATAGGCCTTCTGGATTTCCGCTCCGATGAACTCCGCATAGCGCGGGGCCAGTTCGGATTTGATGAAATCCATATAATCCTTCTCGCGTTCCTCCGGATATTGTTCGCGCCGGATCGCCTGTTCCAGCACATACATAAGATGGACCGGGTCGGCCGCAACCTCGTGGGTGTCGTGGTTAAACGTTTCCGAAAGCACTTTGAAGGCAAACCGTGTCGAAATGCCGTCCATGCCTTCGTCGACGCTGGCGGTATCGCGATATTCCTGCATCGATTTGGCTTTGGGGTCGACATCCTTCAATGTCTCGCCGTCATAGACGCGCATCTTGGAATACAGGTTTGAATTCTCGTGTTCCTGCAAACGCGACAGGACCGAAAACTGTGCCAGCATTTTAAGCGTACCGGGCGCACATGCCCCCTGTTCCAGTTCGGATCCCTGCAACAGCTTGTCGTAAATCTGGGTTTCCTCTGTCACCCGCAGGCAATAGGGGACCTTGATCACGCTGATACGGTCGATAAAGGCTTCGTTGTTTTTGTTGGCCTTAAAGGTTTGCCACTCGGCCTCGTTCGAATGCGCCAGGATAAGGCCCTGGAACGGGATCGCACCAAGGTTTTCGGTGCCGATATAGTTGCTTTCCTGTGTTGCCGTCAGCAACGGATGCAGCATCTTGATCGGGGCCTTGAACATCTCGACAAATTCAAGAAGTCCCTGATTGGCGCGGTTAAGCCCGCCGGAATAGCTGTACGCATCCGGATCGTTCTGGCTGTAATATTCAAGTTTGCGGATATCGACCTTGCCGACCAGCGACGAAATATCCTGATTGTTTTCATCGCCTGGCTCGGTTTTGGCAATCGCAATCTGACGCAGGCGCGACGGGATCAGTTTAACGACCGAGAATTTCGAAAGATCGCCGTTAAATTCATCAAGCCGTTTCACCGCCCATGGTGACATAAGCCCGGTCAGGCGGCGTTTGGGGATGCCGTATTTGTCTTCGATCGCATCACCCATCTTGGCCGGGTTAAACAGGCCAAGTGGGCTTTCGAAAACCGGACTGATCTGATCGCCGGCTTTCAGCACATAGATCGGCTCGACCTCCATCAGTTCCTTCAGCCGTTCGGCAAGCGAACTTTTGCCGCCGCCAACCGGGCCCAGCAGATAAAGAACCTGTTTGCGTTCTTCCAGTCCCTGGGCAGCATATTTGAAGAAACCGACGATGCGTTCGATGGTTTCTTCCATGCCGAAGAAATCCTCGAAGGCGGGATATCGCTTGATGGTGCGGTTCAGGAAAATTCGGCCGAGACGGGAATCGGTCGAGGTGTCGATCATTTCGGGTTCGCCGATTGCCTTGATCATCCGCTCGGCTGCGGATGCGTAGGCCGATGGATCATCGCGACATAGATTAAGATAGTCCCGGATGGTTAGTTCGGTTTCGCGTTTTCCGTCATAGCCTTCCGCATACAGCTCGAAGATGTCCTTGTCTTCAGCCATGGCGCGGTCTCCTTTCCAACGTTATCGCACTTCTGTCAGATGTCGTTTCCTGTGTTCTTTTGATCTTGGGGCTTAACCGGCCTGATGGGGGCGGCGGGCCCGATCCTGTTGCAAGAATGCAGCGGGTTTGCTGCACTGCGGTGGCATTGAAAATAGCCGCCGTTCATTCTGTCTGCGCCCGAAATAAACATCTCGTTTAGTCGGGCGGTGAGTAAATAAACTAATGAACTTTATTTAAGGTTCGTTTAAAGGTCTGCCAGATATTGGCAAAGAAAACGGCTTTGATGACTTTTTAGAATGGCTTGCAATATTTGCAACCGATGATGGAAATTTTGCGGCCCCGGCACGCGGCAGCCCAAAGTCACTTTTTGTTGCGGGCAGACATTACCGGTGAATACACCCGGATAGGGTCTGCTCCTGTAACCTTGTCCCTTTGACGTGGGGCTTCCGGTTTCATTCCGCAATGGCCAACTTACGAATATTGTTGGTAAAAACGCATGCGAAACGATCACTTCAAAGTGACCGGCCCCGACATCGGGAATAGCCTAGCAGGCCGACGAAAACATCCGCCGCACCCGTTTTGCAATTGCACAGTCAGGCTGCAAAATTATATCAGTCCACTATCGTCCACTGTGCGCCAAACCTGCCCCGAAGGGAAGTAACGAATGACCGATGGTAGTGTGACTTTCGTCGAAAGTGGTGAACTCGATCACCTGATCGCACAGGGCAATGTGACCCTGATTGATGTCCGCGAACCCGACGAATTCAAGTCCGGCCATATCAGCGGGGCGATCAATATGCCGACCTCGAATTTCGACATTCCGGCACTTGTCGACCTTGCCGACGATACAGAGACGGATCTGGTCTTCATTTGTGCCGTCGGACAACGATCTTTCGGCGCCGCCAACGCCGTTCTTCCCCACCTCGACTGTCAGGTGATGAACCTCAAGGGCGGCCTGCAAAGCTGGACCCGCGACGGATTTGACCTAATCCAAGCCTAACAAACGCGCCACACGCCTTTCCCTCTATCCGCCCTCGCACCCACAGCCCGAACACCAAGAATCGCAAACCAAATTGGAACAGGGGGGCCTCCGCGCCAACACGCCTACCCACAGACCCTCTTCCTTCCTCATCCTCATCCCTTCCTCGTCCCCGTCCTTGTCCTCGTCCTTGTTCTAGTTCTCGCTCTCGCTCTCGTCCCTCCACTCCCGCTCCATACGCCGGCTCCTCCAACAACCACATCGATTCTCGATTCTCGTTGACGATTTCTCATATATGGGAATAATTCCCTGATTGACGAGATTGAGGTGGTGGGATGATGGATCGGAGGATTGCGGAGCGATTGGGTGCGCTGCGAGCCGAGCGGGGCTGGTCGCTGGAGGAGCTGGCCGCACGCAGTGACGTCAGCCGGGCCAGCCTGTCGCGGCTGGAGAATGGCGAGGTCAGTCCGACGGCGCATGTTCTGGGCAAGCTTTGTGCCGCCTATGGCCTGCCGATGTCGCGCCTGATGCAGATGGTCGAGGACGAGTTCAAACCGCTTGTCTATCGCGGTTTGCAGCGGACCTGGGCCGACCTGGAAACCGGCTTTTTCCGACGGACGGTTTCGCCACCCGCGCAGGGGCTGATGGCGGAAGTCATCGAATGCGAACTCGATCCCGGTGCACGGATCGAATACGAGGGAACGCCACGCCCGGGGCTTGAACATCATCTGGTGATGCTGGCCGGGCAACTGCATATCACGGTGGAGGGCAAGGCCTATGTGCTGAATGTCGGGGATTGCCTGCGATACCGGCTTTCAGGCCCCAGCAGCTTTGAAGCCCCCGCCGATAAAGGCGCGATCTATCACCTTTTCATCGTATGAAAGTATGAGGCCCCCAAAAAAATGAGCGACCAGATCACCATCGCAAGCTTTGACGCCGATCAGCTTGAAAGCCACCTGGAGGCGTTTGGCGAGATGCTGCATGCCTGCGTTCATGACGGGGCCAGCATCGGGTTTATCGACCCCTTTGACATCGAGGATGCGGTGGCATTCTGGCGCGATATGGTCCTGCCTGCGATGAGGGGCGGGAAGCGTGATCTGTTTGTCGCATTGGCGGACAACAAGGTGGTCGGAACCGTGCAGCTTGATTGCGCGACCATGCCCAATCAGGTCCATCGCGGCGAGGTCTGCAAACTGATGGTGCATCCGCAATATCGCCGCATGGGCATTGCGCGAAAACTGATGGAGGCACTGGAAAAACGGGCGTTTGCGAAAGCACGTCATCTGCTGACACTTGATACGAGAACCGGCGACAGTGCCGAGCCGCTTTATGCGTCGCTCGGCTTTGAAACGGCGGGCGTGATCCCGGCCTATGCCCGTGATCCGTTTTCCGAAAAGCTGAGCGCAACGACGGTGATGTATAAGCGGTTGGGCAATTAACGCGCAGGTGAACGATTCCCGTATTCTGTATTCAAAACCGTTTTTCTGGCATGCCAGATTACGCAGAAAAAGTGAATAATCAGCCCGATTATTCACTTTTTGCATTGCAGCATGTGATTGCCGGGCAGGGCGCATTCCCCCGGAACAGAAGACCTTCATGCTGCTGTGCAGCGCACTAAGGGTTAATGCGTGTGACAGTGGTATGACCAAAACATCTTGAATGCCAAACCGGGATGAGCGCATCTTTGCGCCTGAAAGCTTTTGTATAAAATAAAAAACCCCGGAGGACGTTCGTCATGAAGAAATTTGCCCTTGCGGCGGCCCTGATGGCTGCCGTTGGTTTTACCGGCATGACCCATAGTGCCATTGCAGCCGATCTGACATTGCGGATTTCGCTGCAACTGCCGATGAAAAGCCACCTTGGTCAGAACCTTTTGATGTTCAAGAACGAGGTCGAGGAAAAATCGAACGGCGATATCGCGGTCGAGATTTATGACAGTGCGCAGCTTTACAAGGACAAGGAAGTTCCCGCCGCCGTCGGTTCCGGGGCGATTGAAATGGGTGTCGCATCACTGACCCGTTATGTCGGTGATGTGCCGGCGGTCGATGTGTTCTATCAGCCGTTCCTGCTTGATTCCGAAGAGAAAGTCCGTGCCGCAGTTGCCAAGGGATCGCCGGTGCGTGGCCCGCTTGACGAGGCGATTGCCGATACCGGTGCGACCGTCCTGTGGTGGCAGGCATATGGCGGATCGATCATGCTGTCGAATGGTGGCCCGATCAAAGGCCCGGAAGGTCTTAAAGGCCAGAAAGTCCGCGTGTTTTCCAAAACCCAGGGCGATTTCATTTCAGCGGCTGGCGGTGCGCCGACCCTTATTTCCGGGTCCGAGCAATATATCGCCTATCAGCGTGGCACGGTTGATGTCGGCATGACCGGCATGTCGGGCGTCAAATCCCGCCAGCTTTGGGAAGTCATGGATACCGTGACCGCCACCAACGATGCCGATGTTGAATTCATCGTGGTGATCAATACCGATTTCTGGAACGGCCTTTCGGATGCACAGCGCGACATCATTTCGACCGCGGCGATGAATGCGGAAAAAGACGTTCGCGATCGCATGTCATCAATCGAAGCCGAGGCCTATGAAGAAGCCAAAGCCAACGGCATGACCGTCTATACCCCGACCGAAGAGGAAATGGCGGCATGGCGTGAAGTTGCCAAACCGGTTTACGAGGAATTCCTTAGCCATACCGGCGATCTGGGCAAGCAGGTCTTTGATGCGGCCAGCAAGCTTTAAGCCTTGTTCGCGGACGATAGACTGAACTGCCAATAAAGAAGACATCACCGCATTTTCGGCAACCAAGCCGTTGCGGTGATGTCTTTTCATCTATTCACCAGTCTCTCTTTTCAGGAGGCGGTCGCAACCGGAGGCCACCATCCCGGTACGGCCAGGATTTTTATCATGTTTGATCGTTTGATGCTTTTGCTGGCCTGGATCGCGGCCCTGCTGTTTGTCGCAGCGGGTGTGATGCTGACCTATGAGGTCGTGGCCCGTTATTTCTTTATTCGTCCTACCATCTGGGCGGCAGAGCTTTCGCAGCTTTGCCTGATCTGGGGATCACTGCTTGGCATGCCATGGGCATTGGCGGCACGGCGGCATATTTCCGTCGATGCGATCACCCGGCTTTGCAAGCCGGGGATGCGCCGTTTGCTTGAAATCATCGCGATGGCGGTGGTTCTGGTGTTTTCCGTCATGGTGACGTTCAAGGGCTGGGAAATCTTCCTTGAAAGTTTCGAGCGCGGCCGCACCAGCGGCACGATGCTTGACCTTCCGGCGTGGGTTGCGGAAATCCCGGTCGTGATCGGTTTTGCGCTTCTGGCTGTTCAGGCCGTCATTGAAATTGTCGGCGTGATCCGCGGCAAGGATATTCCGGAAGGGGCGCACGAATGACAATTATCCTGACACTTGCGGCAATGTTCGCCTTGCTGCTGATCCGTGTGCCGGTGGCCTTTGCGCTGGGCGGGCTTGGACTTGGCATGCTGATCATTGGCGGGTTTTCGCCGCTGATGGCACCGCAGGCGATCCTGTCGACACTGGATGGTTTTATCCTGCTGTCGGTGCCGCTGTTTTTGCTGATGTCCAATATCCTGCTGCGCGCCGGGGTCGGCAATGACCTGTTTGCCGCGGTCAGTGCGTGGGTCGGTCATTGGCCGGGTGGGCTTGCGGTGGCGACCATCCTGTCGTGCGGTGTGTTTGCCGCGATTTCGGGGTCATCGGTGGCAACGGCGGCCACGATTGGCACGGTCGCCATCCCGGAAATGGTCCAGCGCGGTTATAACAAGCGTTTCGTTTATGGCCTGATGGCGGCGGGCGGCACGCTTGGCATCCTGATCCCGCCTTCGATCCCGATGATCATTTATGGCTTCGTGACCGAAGAATCCGTGATTGCGCTTTTCCTTGCCGGGGTCGGGCCGGGCATTGCGTTGCTGTTGCTGTTTATCGTCTATTCGATGATCTATGCCCGGTTTGGCGGGCAGGAACGCGAACCAAAATGCGGTTGGGATGAACGAAAGCGCGCCACGTTAAAGGCCCTGCCTGCCGTGCTTCTGGCGGTGCTGATCATATCGGGGATCTATTCCGGGGCCTTCACCCCGACCGAGGCCGCGGCCATCGGCTTTGCCGCTGCCCTTCTGATTACGGCAGCGATGCGGGTTCTGACCTGGAAGGCGTTGAAGCTTGCGATTTTTGATACCATGGCGACCACGGTTGCGATCATCCTGATCATTGCCGGGGCCAAGGTGTTTGGCAAGGCGATCACGCTGTATCGCATCCCGCAGGATATCTCGATGATGATCAGCCAGGGAATCGATACCGAACTTGGCTTTATCCTCGTCGTGACGGTCGTATTGCTGATCATGGGGCTGGTGTTTGAAGCACTTTCAATGGTGCTGATCATGACGCCGGTTCTGCTGCCCGCAGCTTTGGCCCTTGGCTTCGATCCGATCTGGTTCGGGGTCTATATGGTGATCATGGTTGAATGCGCGCTGATCACGCCACCGGTGGGGCTTAACCTTTATGTCATTCAGTCGGTGGCGAAAACGCGATTGGGCGAAGTGGCGCGCGGTGTGTTGCCGTTCCTGCTTCTGATGTTCCTGACGGCTGCCATTCTGTATGTCTGGCATGATCTTGCCCTGTATATCCCCTTTAAAATGTGACGCTTATGACCAAACAAATCTCTCCTGCCGATAAACTCCGTGCGCTTCTGGCGACCGGCGATCTGATTACCATGCCGTGCTGCTTTGATGCGCTGTCGGCCAAGCTGATCGAACAGGAAGGCTTTGGCCTGACTTTCATGTCGGGCTTTTCGGCCGCGGCATCGCGGATCGGCGAACCTGATCTTGGCCTGATGTCTTATGGCGAAGTGCTTGATCAGGCGCGCAACATCACTGATGCGGTTTCGATCCCGGTGATCGGTGATGGCGATACAGGTTATGGCAATGCGATGAATGTGAAACGCACCGTGGCGGGCTTTGCCAAGGCAGGCTGTGCCGCGGTGATGATCGAGGATCAGCTTGCGCCCAAGCGTTGCGGTCATACCAAGGGCAAGGAAGTCGTTGGCCGGGACGAGGCGTTTGATCGTATCAAGGCCGCCGTTGATGCAAGGGAAGCCGGGGCGGATATCCTGATCCTTGCGCGGACCGATGCCCGTCATCAGCATGGCCTGAGCGAGGCGGTTGACCGGGCCGCGAAATTTGCCGAACTGGGGGCAGATATTCTGTTTGTCGAAGCCCCGAAAACGGTCGCGGAAATGCGCGAGCTTTGCGCCGCCCTGCCGGGGCCGAAAATGGCCAATATCGTCGAAGGTGGGGAAACCCCCGATCTGACCCCCGATGAACTGAGTGATATCGGCTATCAGATCGCGGCCTATCCATTATCGCTTATGGCAGCGGCAATGAAGGCGATGGTTGAAACCCTGCAATTGATGAAAGCGGGCAAGCCACGCACCGATATGCTGATGGATTGGGGGCAGTTGCGCAATCGCATCGGCTTTGATGCCTATTACGAGGAATCGGAACGTTACGCGACCTCTAAACGCGGGTAGGGGCGGGCACTCATCTGATAGTATGAAAAACGGCGCGCGAGGGGCTTTTCGCGCGCCGTTTTGTATTTCAGGTCCGGTGATCATCAGTCCGGAACGCGGGCGATGACCTTGATTTCGAAATCAAACCCGGCCAGCCAGTTCACCCCGATTGCCGTCCAGTTCGGATAGGGCGCTTCGGGGAAAACTTCGGCCTTTACCTTCATGATCGTTCCGAACTGATTTTCAGGATCGGTGTGGAAGGTTGTCACGTCGACGATATCGTCAAGTGTGCAGCCGCCAGCCTTGAGCGTTGCTTCAAGATTGGCGAATGCCAGACGGACCTGTGCTTCGAAATCCGGTTCGGGCGAACCGTCAGGGCGGCTGCCGACCTGACCGGAAACGAACAGAAGGTCGCCCGATTTGATCGCCGCGGAATAGCCGTGTTCGGCATAAAGGGCGTGCCGGTTGGCGGGGAAAATGGCGTTACGCTGTGCCATGTGGATTATCCTTTGTGTGGGTCTGGTGTGTGTCTGGAAAATGTTGATGCCGGTTTGGACCGGTTCAGGTTTCAGCCCGGAATGCGGGCAATGACCTTGATTTCAAAGTCATACCCGGCCAGCCAATTGACGCCGATTGCCGTCCAGTTCGGATAGGGGGCTTCGGGGAAAACTTCGCCCTTTACCTTCATGATCGTTCCGAACTGATTTTCGGGATCGGTGTGGAAGGTCGTGACGTCGACGATATCGTCAAGCGTGGCGCCACCTGCTTTAAGCGTTGCTTCAAGATTGGCGAATGCAAGGCGGACCTGTGCCTCGAAATCCGGTTCGGGTGAGCCATCAGAGCGGCTGCCGACCTGACCGGAAACGAACAGAAGGTCGTCCGACTTGATCGCGGCGGAATAGGTTTGATTTTCGTAAAGGTCATGCCGACCGGCGGGGAAAACGGCGTTACGCTGTGCCATCTGGATTTCTCCTTTTATGTGTGTCTGAAAATGCTGCCGACGGAGTTGTATCCGGCGTGCAATTTCACATACGATGCGTACATAAAACTCAGATACACGGCGTATGTCAAGTTTTATATACGTGACGTATGTGAAATGATATATGTCAGGCAATCAAAAAGGAGACATGCAATGGCTGTACGACGTCGCCAGGAAACGATGGAAGAAAACCGCGAAAAGCTTATTTCCGCGGGGCGCAAGGCATTCGGATCGCAGGGATTTGCCGCATCATCGATGGATGAGATGACGGCATCGGTTGGCCTGACGCGCGGGGCGCTTTATCACAATTTCGGTGATAAAAAGGGGCTGCTTGCGGCCGTGGTGGCGCGGGTCGATGGCGAGATGGTCGCACGCGCCCAGGCCGCCAGCGCGGATGCCGGGGACGAGTGGGAACAGCTTCTGGCCGAAGGCGCGGCCTATATCGCGATGGCGCTTGATCCCGAGGTGCGCAGGATCGTGCTGCTGGATGGTCCGGCCTTTCTGGGGGACCCGTCGCACTGGCCGAGCCAGAATGCGTGTCTGGAAGCAACGAAACAGGTGGTCGGGAAATTGATCGCGGACGGCGTTATGAAGCCAGTTGATATCGATGCGGCTGCGCGTCTTCTTTGCGGTGCCGCGCTCAATGCGGCCTTGTGGGTCGCAGACAGCGATGATCCGAAATCAGCCTTGCCCAAGGCGGTTGATGCCTTCAGCCTCATGGCCGAGGGGTTTCTGGTCGAGAAACGATAGTGTCCCCTGGCGGTAAGACGACAATGCCAACGTATTGAGTTTGCCGTACCGCTGACTGGATGCCCGCCTTCGCGGGCATGACGTTTGGGGGCCTTCACAAATCTGCCCGTCACTCCCGCGGAAGCAGGAGTCTATGGTGCCGCGGTTTCGGTGCCGGGGCAGAGAGAGATTGCAGGGGATTCCCGTTCCCGTGTTACCGAAAAACTGGCACTATCGCGCAAATCCCGCATGACGGTCCAAGCCGCCAGCCACCACAAGTTTCGAGGACGTGATGGAATATGTCCCCTATCTTCTGACCGCCTATGCGATTTTTGCCATGGCGGTGATGTCGCCCGGTCCGAATTTTCTGGCGGTGACCAGTGCCTCCATGACGGTGTCGCGCCGTGCGGGACTGGGGATTGCGCTTGGCATCGGGACGGGCACGATCTGCTGGTCGACGATGACGGTTCTGGGCCTGACCGCGATCCTTGCCGCGTCCGAGGAAGTGGCGATTGCCCTTCGCTGGATTGGCGGTGGGTATCTGATCTATATGGGGTTCATGGCGCTTCGCAGTGCCTATAAAAGCCGGGGGCAGGGGCTTGAGGTTCCGGTGTCGGATGCGAAGGCGGATCGCCCGTTGTGGCGTTATGTCCGGCGCGGACTTCTGGTGCAGATGAGCAATCCCAAGGCTGCCCTTTTCTGGTTTTCGATCATGTCGATTGTGCTTCGGCCCGATGCGCCGGGCTGGGTCGGGCTGGCGATTGTGCTGGGCACGACGACCTTCTCGTTTGGCTGGCATCTGGCGCTGGCGTGGTTCTTTTCAACCGAGGCCGTCATGCGCGTTTATCGCCGCGCCTACCGCGCCATTCAGGGCGTGATGGGGACGGCGTTTGTTTTGCTGGGCGGGCGGATGATTGCGAACTAATTGGATTTTGCTTTCATCACTAGGCAAGGGGAAAAGATGAAAAGAGATATGGATTATGTTCGGACTCTCCTGCTTCGAATTGAAGAATTGAAGCTTCCCGATTCATCGCAGTTGATAGAATCCGATGATGCTGACGACTTTGCCAAGATGGTCGACCATCTAAAAATGTTGATTGAGGAAGCAGGCTACGTTTCTGGATGCGAGGATCATGTCATGGGGCCCAAAGGAGAGTATTGGGGAGATTTACGCCTAACTTGGACCGGTCATGAATACCTTGACACAATTCGAGACGATGAGGTCTGGCGGAACACGAAGAAAGGTATTAGTGCGGTTGGATCAGTCGGGGTGGAGATGCTGATGGCCTTGGCAAAGGGATTTGCTCGTAAGAAAATTGAAGACCACACAGGCATCACATTACAGTTTTAGTAGAATGCAATCAGATCAAAAGAAAACCCCGCAGCCAAAAAGGCGATGCGGGGTTTTCTTTTAATGGTGCCGGCAGAGAGACTCGAACTCCCAACCTTCGGATTACAAATCCGCTGCTCTACCAATTATAGCTATGCCGGCCAAGCGGCGCGAAACATAATCCGGGCCGTTCGCGAATGCAAGACTTTGAAACAGGGAAAAGATCAGAAAATTGCATCCCTGAAAATCGCGGTCCTGTCGCGGATGTTGGCGGGCCGTGATGCCGGTTTGGCATCACGGGATTCGCCAAAGGTTTTCAGCCGCGTGTCCGATACAGTTCGTAAAGGGCAACCGCGGCCGCGTTCGAGACGTTGAGGCTTTCGATGCGGTCCGACATCGGCAGTTTGACGAGGAAGTCGCAATTTTCGCGGGTCAGGCGGCGCAGGCCGTCACCTTCGGAGCCCATGACGATTCCGACACGGCCCTTCAGCTTGGCTTCGGCCAGGGTCTGTTCGGCGTAACCATCCATGCCCGCCAGCCAGAAGTGGGCGGCTTTGAGCTTTTCGATGGTGTGGTTGAGGTTGCCCGCATGAATATAGGGCACGGTTTCAAGCGCGCCGCTGGCCGATTTGGCCAGAACACCGGTTTCAGGCGGGGCGTGACGGTCGGGCACGATGACGGCAGCCGCTCCAAAGGCAGCCGCACTGCGAAGAATCGCGCCGACATTGTGCGGGTCCGTGACCTGATCAAGGATCAGGACCGTGCATTGTTCCTCGTCACGGGTATCGGCGATCAGTTCTTCGACGGAAATCTGGGGCAGGGGGGCGCAATGCATCGCCATGCCCTGATGGACGGTGCCCGGTGGCAGCATTTCATCCAGATCGGTGCGCCCGGCGGCGTCAAGCTGCACATCGGTGCGTTCGGTATCGGCAAGGGCGGCAACGATTTCGTCGCGCACGGCCTCGGACGCCCAGATTTTGTGAATCGTGCGTTGCGGATTGTAAATCGCGTTCAGAACCGGGTGACGGCCAAACAGAATCAGGCGCGAAGCGCTGCTTGCATTGCCGCCGTCACGACCGCGTTTTCGTCCGCGACGCGAATTGCCGTCACGTTTATCATCGTCTTGCGTGAAGCTGTCGCCCGGACCCGTTCCGGTCGAACGGTTGGCAGAACGTGAATTGTTGCGACGCGACATAATGGCGGAAACCTCCGGACGGTAAGGGTGTGAATGCACTTTGTTTCGCTTTGGAACGAAAGCATGGGGAACATATAGGAAAGGAAATACGATTTCGTGTTTTTTTTGCTGTTGACAAGGAAGGGCCCTGCAACGTATTCCCTCCCTCGCCGAACGAAGCCGGGGGTAACCCCGACAACGTTTTGACCCTGATGGAGGGGTGGCAGAGCGGTCAAATGCAGCGGACTGTAAATCCGCCGACTTAGTCTACGCAGGTTCGAATCCTGCCCCCTCCACCATTCTCTCGCCCTCGCGAGAGCTCGCAAAGAGAATATGCGGGTGTAGCTCAATGGTAGAGCAGAAGCCTTCCAAGCTTACGACGAGGGTTCGATTCCCTTCACCCGCTCCAGATTTTATATGATCCCGTCGGCTCGTGCGGTGGGTTCTTACGTGTTTTTTTTGGTTCGGATTAGGATCTGAGTGTAATGGCTAAAGAAAAGTTTGCGCGTACAAAACCGCACGTGAACGTTGGCACCATCGGCCACGTTGACCACGGTAAAACCACGCTGACCGCAGCGATCACCAAAGTTCTCGCAGAGAGCGGCGGCGCATCGTTCCAGGACTACAGCATGATCGACAAAGCACCGGAAGAGAAAGCTCGTGGTATCACGATCTCGACCGCGCACGTCGAATATGAAACGGCGAACCGCCACTATGCGCACGTCGACTGCCCGGGCCACGCTGACTATGTTAAAAACATGATCACCGGTGCGGCACAGATGGACGGCGGCATCCTGGTTGTTTCGGCAGCAGACGGCCCGATGCCGCAGACCCGCGAGCACATCCTGCTTGCCCGTCAGGTTGGCGTTCCGGCCCTCGTCGTGTTCATGAACAAGGTTGACCAGGTCGATGACGAGGAACTCCTCGAGCTCGTCGAAATGGAAATCCGTGAACTTCTGTCGTCCTACGACTTCCCGGGCGACGACATTCCGATCGTCAAAGGTTCGGCTCTTGCCGCCCTTGAAGGTCGTGATGACGCGATTGGCAAAGAAGCGATCCTGAAGCTGATGGAAGCTGTTGACAGCTACATCCCGGCACCGGAACGTCCGAAAGACCGTCCGTTCCTGATGCCGATCGAGGACGTGTTCTCGATCTCGGGTCGTGGTACGGTTGTGACCGGTCGTGTTGAAACCGGTATCGTCAAGGTTGGTGAAGAAGTCGAAATCGTCGGTATCAAAGACACCGTCAAAACGATCGTCACCGGCGTTGAGATGTTCCGCAAGCTGCTCGATCAGGGTGAAGCTGGCGACAACATTGGCGCGCTGCTGCGCGGCACCAAACGTGAAGACGTCGAACGTGGCCAGGTTCTGGCCCATGTCGGCTCGATCAAGCCGCACACCAAGTTCACTGCAGAAGCTTACATCCTGACCAAGGATGAAGGTGGCCGTCACACGCCGTTCTTCTCGAACTACCGTCCGCAGTTCTACTTCCGTACCACTGACGTCACCGGCTCGATCGAGCTGCCGGCAGGCACGGAAATGGTTATGCCGGGCGACAACGTCCAGATGACCGCGACCCTCATTGCACCGATCGCAATGGACGAAGGTCTGCGTTTCGCAATCCGTGAAGGCGGTCGTACCGTCGGCGC